>WNFJ01407417.1_pt1 | contig 142851 bp, 127 predicted proteins | sample 5400461 | NCBI WGS metagenome assembly WNFJ01 (sample SAMN13153349, study PRJNA577476) | soil metagenome | isolation source: 115 cm saprolite on Douglas fir-dominated hillslope | place: USA:California | collected 2013-09-17
GCGAGGAGTGCTCTTAGCATGCCCAGTCGCCGGCCGACTTACTTTTTCAGCAACGTCTGAAGCCTGTGCCACCCAGGTTCAGCAAGTTACGAGTGCCAGATGGCACAGGCTTGAGCCTGTGAGGACTTTTCCCGCAGCTTCTAGAAATCGACGTCGGCATCTTTGTCGCAAAACGTAATCGTGCCAGAACCGGTTGCGGTAAGGCCACCGCCGGGACCGCCACCACCGCCGCGAACGGGGATAAAGCTTTCCCCAAACTTCAATCCGTAGGGAATCATCGCGACCTCATAGTCCGGGCCGAAATGTTTGGCCGCTAGCTTCTTAACCGGTTCGAGCATCTTGATATCCGTGGCCGTTCCGCCCAGGGCAAAGACGGCGTCCCCAAAGGCTTCGCCCTTCTGAATGGCGGTATGGACCTGTTCGCGGCAAACAAGGTCGGACAACTTGAGATTCGTCTTCTTCAGGAACTCTTTGGGGTCATCCAGAAACATGCGGCCCAATCGGTAATCCTCGCTGTCCGCCGCAGACGGGAGCACGAATCCGCCTGGTTTGTCGGTAAAAATTCGCTTCTGTTTCGCAGCGTTCCGCCTCGCACTTTTCTCCTTCGGCATGCATACCTCCTGGTTATGGTCGATGGGCTACTTGACAACGCCAAAATATATCACGCATTTCACCACGAAGCAAGATAAGTTTTCCTGCGCGAGACGAATGGGATTGTGGGGTTGTCCGGCCTGCGCTACAAAATGCTAACTGGATTCTCTACGATGCTTGCACTTGCAGAGCAGCATAACCGCAACGAGGAAACTTGAACCCGGCCGGCTGAAAGGCGGCTGCGGCCAGGATTGGCCGCCCCACCGTTGGAGCGTGAAAGCGCCCCTGGGATCCGTGTGAGCGTTCGACCAAGAGCGAAGTCAGCCTAGAAGAGCGATCTGAATGGACGCTATGGATCGCTGTCAAGTAGAATTTTCCTAGGAGGGACTTTGCTTGTGGCAGATTCTTCATGGTGGGACGCGTGAGGTGCCTCCTTAGCCCTCAGTCAAACGCCTGAAACCACAGGATCCCAGGGGATCAAACTTTAATGGACGCTCCAGTAGTAGCAATCCGCCTACCACTCTGTCAAGTTGGGTAGCGGCAGAGATCGTCGACCGCGACGTTCCCGCCGCATAGGAGTAGCACTACCTTCGAGTCTGGGCTAAAGCGCTGGTGTAGGCGCAGGGCTGCCGCGAGCGTGCAGGAAGCGGCCGGCTCGGTGAGCACCTTGGCACGCTCCAGCAAGAAGCGCAGCTCCGCCACTGCCTCCCGGTCCGGCACAACGGTTACGCTTTCCAGATATTTCTGCGCCATCGCCAGGGTCTCGGCCGAAACCGAGGGTGCTCCCAGAGTTCGCGCAATGGAAGTGATGGCCGCAAGCTGAACGGGCCGTCCGGCCGCAAGCGCTTGCGACATGGCATCGGCTCCTTCGGTCTCCACGCCCCACATTCGTGCGCCGGGATTCACGGATTTGACGGCGGTCGCGACGCCTCCGATGAAGCCGCCGCCGCCGATGCTTGCCACGACGTCGGTTACGCCGGGCAAATCCTCCACAATCTCGGCGCCGGTGGTTCCCTGCCCCGCCATCACGAGCGGATCGTCGAATGGATGCACGGAAGTCCAGCCCTCGCGCTCGTATTCAGCGATTCTCTCGAAGGCCAGGGTTGCATTCGGCACCAGAACAACCTCTGCGCCATAACCTCGCGTAGCCTCGATGTAATTGCGCGGCGTTTTCTCGGGCATGAGAATCACCGAGGCAAGCCCGAGTTGTCCGCCAACGTATGCGACCGCCTGCGCGTGATTCCCGCCGCTCACCGCCACCAGGCCGCGGCCGCGCTGACTCTCGGGGATGCTGAGCACCTTGTTGAATGCGCCCCGCACTTTGAACGAGCCGGTCTTTTGAAATAGTTCCAGCTTCAGATAGACCTGGCAGCCCAGGCGAGAGCCGATCACCTTGCACGAGACCAGCGGCGTGCGTTTCACCCGGCCAGCGATGCGTTCGCGGGCGTTTTGGATGTCGGCAAGAGTGATCATTGCGCTAACTCTTGCCTGCCGGGTCGAGATTCGTCTCGACCTCTCGTCTTCGCGCGCCCGCCATGCGTCGGCATGATTGCCGACGCGGCAGACTGAGAGTCTGCGCCACGATTGCTTGGATGAACTTTCATGACAAAGTAGTACTCTAGCGCTTCGACAGGTCGCGGATCAGGATGTCCTTGAAGCGCATGTTGCCGCGGCCGCCGGAGTGGAGTTGCAGCGCGATGCCGCCATCCGAACCAAAAGGCTTGGGATCGGTGTAGTCCACCATCTGGACGCCATTCAGCCGCGCGATGTAGCGGTTGCCTTCCACCTTCAGCAGGTACTCGTTCCAATCCTCGGGCCGTAGGACGGTCTCGTTTTCCGGCGCCGGCCAGATCAGCCACTGGCGGCCGACATCATAGATCCCACCGGTGTGCCGGCCGATGTTGGAGTCGATTTCAAACTGCGGGCCTTGGACTACGTCCGCCGTGCCCGGCTTGAACTCCACGTGGAAGAAGACGCCGCTGTTGCCGTCGCCTTCGCACTTGAATCGCAGCGACAGGTGGAAATCCTTGAAGTTTTTTTCCGTCCGTAGATAGCCGTAACCCTTGGTCACGGCGATGCCGTGGATGGTCCCGTTCTCAACGTCCCACTTCTCGTTGCCGACGGTTACCCAGCCAGTAAGATCCTTGCCGTTGAAGAGCGGCACCCAATCCTCACCCGGAAGTTTCGGGCGAGGCGTCTGCGCGCTCAGCGCCGCGAGTAAAATGAGCACGCAACAGCTTGTTCTAAAGCCCATTCATCTATTCTCCACCCAACTCGGCTCGGATTTGTGAGGCAATGCGGTTGGCAAACGATTCCACACGCTCCCGGTCCGGCCCTTCCACCATGACGCGCGCCAGGGGCTCGGTGCCGGAAAACCGCACCAGCACGCGGCCGGCGCCCCCAAACGACGCTTCCGCCGCGCGGATTTCCGCCGTGACACCCGGCAGCTCGTCCAACGGTTTGCGTTCCCGCACGCGCACGTTCACCAAAATCTGCGGATAGACGTGCAGTTCGCGCGTCAGCTCGTCCAAACCGGCGCCGGACTTGCGCATCACTTCGAATACGCGTAGCGCGGTCAACATTCCATCGCCAGTAGTCGCGTACTCGTGAAAAATCAGATGACCGGATTGCTCGCCGCCCAGTATCGCGCCGCGCCGCAGCATTTCCTCCAACACGTACTTGTCGCCCACGGGCATGCGGATCATCTCGATTCCGTGCGAGGAGAGCGCGCGCTCGAGGCCAAGGTTCGACATCACCGTGGCGACCACCACTGGTTTGCCGTTCGATCCCGCCAGCCGGCCCTGCTCCTTCAAGTACCGCGCGGCCAGCAGCATCACTGCGTCCCCGTCGACGATTTTCCCGGAAGCCGACACAAACAGGGCGCGGTCCGCATCACCGTCGAAGGCTACGCCAACATCGGCCGCATGGTCCAGTACGGCCGTGCGCAGCGGCTCCAGATGCAGCGAGCCGCAGTTCAAATTGATGTTGCGGCCGTCGGGCCAACAGTGGATGCGCTGGACGCTAGCGCCGAGCCGCTCAAACAACTCCGGTGCAAGAAACGAAGCCGAACCGTTGGCGCAATCGGTCACGATTCGCAAACCGCCCAGTCCATCGGCCAGCGTGGCGGCCAGATGGTCGAGATAGGTCCGGTCGAGCGTGCCGTCGACCGCTAATTCGGCGGGCGAGGAGTCGATCCCGCCGCGGAGCAGCGCGAGAATCTCCGTCTCCAGCAACTCCTCCTGCCCATCCGGCAATTTGTAGCCGGAATGCCCGATCAACTTGATTCCGTTGTCCCGATAGGGATTGTGCGAGGCGGAAATCATCACGCCGGCGGCGAAGGGTCCGGTCTTAGCAAGATAGGCGACGCCAGGCGTGGTGGTGACGCCCGCAAAATCGGATGAGACCGCGTGCCGGGCCAGCCCGCCCGCGACTTCCGCCGCCAGCCACGAGCCCGATTCCCGCGTATCCATTCCGATTACTACCAGCGGCTCTTGGCGCGCCTCCCGTATCCACTTTCCGAGCGCCGCTCCTACTGCGTTGGCAGTTTTCCGATCCAGCGGATAGGCCCCGGCCACGCCGCGAATTCCATCCGTGCCGAAAAGCTCACGCGCCATTATTATTTTTGACCTGTCTTCTCGAGCGTTACTTTCACAGTGACCTGGCTGGCGGCATCCAGCCGCACTTGAGAATCGGCGACATTGACGTGCGTCCGAAACTCGCGCTGACTGACCACGCTGCTGAGGTCCAATGGATCGGTCGCGACTTGCGCGATGTTCTTTACTCGCTCTTCCGGGCCGCGAATCCGGACCTTCTGCGGCGCGATCGAGTACCCGCGGACCCGATAACCCTCGGGCGTCTTAGCGAATAACGGAATAATCGGCACCTCGCGAGCCATCATGCGCTCGAAGCGCAAGGTGATTTGAGACGGCACAGCGCGATAAAATGCGACGCCAGCCGGGAGATTGATGTTGTTCGGGCGGATCGTATAAGTGCGCTCGCCCGCGCCGGCGTCGGACAAATCCAAAACCACCGCCAGATCCCCCAGGTTGTCCCGCGACAGACGGCCCGAAGGTCCGCGAACTTCCACATGGATGCGATCGGGGACATTGCTGCCAATGTCCACATCGTCGCGAATGTTCTTAAACTCGACCGGAACCGAAAGCGAGGTGGCCAGCTCCGGCTCGCGCGCGACGGCGACCCAGAGAGCGATGGCGATCAGCAACGAGAGCAGCTTCCAGCCGACGTTGCGTGTGAGTAGCTGCTTCATGACCGGTCAAAACTCGATTCGCGAACCGACGGCGACCTCGGGCTCATGGCCGCCGAAGTCCGCATGTCCCGTTTCTCCAGGCGTCCGGTGAGCAACAGCTCTACGCGTTCGATGGGGACATCGAGTTCGATTTCGCCGAAGGCGGCGATTGAAATTCTTCCCGTTTCCTCGGATACGATTACCGAAACACAGTCCGACTCTTCGGTGATCCCCAGGGCGGCTCGATGACGTGTTCCGAGTTCGGTGATCAGTGCCGGGTTGGTGGTAAGCGGCAGGAAGCAGGCGGCGGCAGCGATGCGGCCGCCCTGGATGATCACTGCGCCGTCGTGCAGCGCTCCGCCCGGCTGGAAGATGGCGCACAGCAGATCGCGCGAAATCAACGCATCCAGGCTCAGTCCGCTTTCGACGAACGTGCGCAGTCCGATCTTGCGCTCCACCACGATCAGCGCGCCCACTTTTCGTTGCGAGAGGTGCGCGATCGCCAGCATGATCTCCTGCGTCAATTCCCTGCGCTCCAGTTGTGTGACACCCAGGAACGGACGGCGGCCGATGCGCGCGAAGAGGCGGCGCAATTCGGATTGAAACATCACGATCAATGCGATTGCGGTGTAAGGGGCGAGCGTCGCCAGGATGGTGCGCAACACCTCCAGCCCGGCCCAGATCGCGGCCAGGTAAATCAATCCCAGAATGAATAGGCCGGTAAGAATGTGGAAGGCGCGGCGGCCCCGCAGAATCAGGATGAATTGGTAGATCAGAATCGCGACGATGAGGATGTCGACGGCGGCGGTAATGGTGAGCTTGGGCAATTCCCCGAACGGAGCTGGTAAGAAGCGCACCATGTATATTGATTATCGCTTGAGTGGGTGGTTGGAGGAAGGGTCAGCCGTCGGCTGCAGAAGTCCACGGGAAGCCTCAAACCATAGGCTGAAGCCTGTGCCACCGGGCTGCGCGATCAACCGAAATGCATGAGCAACGGGCCGACGATATACGCTGTTAAGGCACCGGTCGAATAAAGGATGGCCGAGATCCACAGGATCACGCGGCTAGTTCGACTTGCTTCCGCGCATGCCTCCACACCAGCAGGACACGCCAAGCGTGGCGCCAGCGCATAAATGTATACGAAATTGACGGCGATCAGCAGGCCGGAGACAGCGAATACCCAGTTCTTGTGGTGCGACAGCGCGACCAGCCAGGGAACCGCGGACAAGAACGAAGCTACCGTGGCTCCGAGGCCAACGAGAACCAGCAACGAAGGCAACGCGCAGCACAGCAGGGTCCCGAACGATGTGAACAGCGACAGGTAGCTGAAAACGGTTTCGCGGCCACCTGAAGTATTCACTTTGTTTGGCCCGTCAAGCTGTGCACCAGGAGCGGAACGGGGCTCTTGAAGTCTTTCGGCGGCAGGAGCCTGCCGTCGATGGTTACCGTTTCTCCGGAGTGTTTGGCGGCTTCGTCAAGGGCTTTGGGCGTCGCCGGATCGGCGGCCAGATCGTAAGTCTGATCTGTACCGCTCACCTTGAGCTTGCTGCCGGTTAACGCTCCACGGACAACCACCCGTGTTTCCTTCGGCGTGAATCCGTTCTTGCGAATGGCGTCCCAGAGCTGCTCGACTTTCACCGTGTTGTCGGCTTTGAGCTTGACCGCAGCCTGCCCCTTGTTCAAACTCACGTCCACGGACTCGACGCCGGGGAATCGCTTGATAGTCACGCTCACGGCGTGGGCGCAGATCATTCAATCCATGCCGTAGATGGACATGTCGATTTGCAGGAACTCGGCTTTTAGCGGCGCAGTGTAGAGCAGGGCCGCGATGGCGAGAAAACGAAAGTGTTTCATTTGTGGCTCCCATGAAGTGAAAAGTAGTACGTCAAGTTGGCGGAAACGCGAAAGAGTTCCCGCTGGTAGAGCGGGCTCACGTCGCGATAGACAGGAAACTGAATGCCGGCTGAGACGGCATAGTTCTTGTAGGTACCGAGCACGCTGGGGCCGAGAAAAACCTGGTGGCTCAGTGTGCCGGGCAGTTCCACACGCGCTTTGCGGATGGCGCCGGCGCGCTCAGCGGTCAGTTCCGCGAAGAGCCGCCAATCCCAGCGCGGATATTCGGTGCGCCAGGCGGCGGGGCGATAGGCATAGGCGGCGCTGAAGAAAAGAAGATCGGGCCTGCGGTCGCCGTGGGACTCGCCGAAGCGGCTGTAGCTCGCACCCACCCACGCATAGTGACTGCGGGACGCGACTCCGCCAGTCAGTCCCGTATAAACGCCAGGCGCACGATGCAGAGTGCCGAGCATGCCAGGCATGCGTTGCGGCCCGGGTGCGATGACGCCTCCCAGGGCTGTGGCCTCGGCGCGAGAGCCAATGCCCGTGTCGCGCCGGATGAAGCGCCACTCGGCGATGCCCTCGATATCCGTTCCCATCGGCATCACGCCGGTGAAGCGCGAGGGACCAAGCGGCTGGCCTGGGAACACCGCCGGAGCGGAAAGACTCAACTGAAAATTCTCGGTGATGCCGCACCCGAACAGAGTGCGCAGCATCGGACTTGCACCGAGGCTTCCCTGGCGGCTCATCAACGCCAGATCGATATTGCAAACACCTTGCGCGTTCACCGGGGTCGCAAGGCCGAAGACAGGGCCGTGTCCCGAAGCCATCACCGGCAGGCGGCCCCAGATGATTGCACCGAGGGCGGCAAGGCAAAGTTTTTTCATAGCATCTCCTCTTAGATAGGAACCAGAGACATGCAATCGCGCGGGTGGCGCGCGATCGTATTATCCGGGCAGAGGAGTTGCGATCAGATCAGAAAGGTGGAGTTCAGGACGATCCGATCGGGTGGTGAGTGGGCAAAGGCGTCCGCTTCCACTGGCACGCGGTCCTGCGACGTGTGCCGATCAGGTTGGAGCGAGGGCAGTGTTACCGGAATGAGCGCCAAGCCGACGTGAACGTGTTGCTCGCCGCAGTGGGCTAGCGGCATGCGCTTGCAATCGCGTTTTAACGGAACCTGTTTGGAGCGCTCGCACTTGCCGGCTTTGCAGCAGTCCGCTGCGCCAGGAAGCATGAAGAACTGCGGGCAGGAAACGCAGCCGCCGAACAGCAGGGTGCAGTTCAGCAGGAGGATCAGAAATGAGCCAAATATGCGGCGCATCCTGCTTCTAGGGTATCATCCCGCGCGGCGATGCTTCTTCTTTCGACTGAAGGTTGTAATCACGGCGGCGCCAAGCAGTCCCGCGAAAGTCAGCCCGGCACCCAGATAGACGGAGCGCGGCCGGTATTGGAACACTATGTCGTGCGCGCCCTTCGGAACCAATACCCCGCGCAGCGCCAGATCGACTTCGTAGATCTCGGCGGGCTTACCGTCCACGGTGGCGTTCCAGCCGGGATAATACGTGTCGGATAGCACCACCATCACGTCGCAAGTCACCTCGGCGCGTATGGACACCCTCGCCGGGGCGTACTTTGCGACATTAATGTTATCCTTGCCTCCTTCGCATGGCGGCACCTTGGGTGGATTGCCGCCCTTGTAAAGCGCTTGCCACAGCAGCTCAATGCCGTGGGCCGCGATATACTCCCGGCCCTCGTCATTAGAGCGGATCGGAATCATGTAATGCACGGCCCAGGCGCGCGGAAAAGTTGCGGGGTTTTCGTACACCGCGACGCCGCTGGCGCCGCGGAACACCTCCACTTGCTCGCGATCCGTGGGCGTCCTTGCCAGAGTATATTTCACTCCCAACAACCGCTTCGTCCGCGGATTGTTCGTCTCCAGCTCAAAAGTGTTCCTGGTCACGCCGGCTTGAGCGCCGACGAAATCCAGGTTGTAATAGTCGCCCCAGTTCCTCACGATGTCGCCGGTCTCCGTTTCGACGCGAAAAGGTCCCGGCTGCGCGTGCAGAAAGTCGGCCACATCCGAATTACCCCAGGACTTGTCAATAAAGTTGCGGCGGCCGTCGTCGTTCCGGTCCGCTAACATGAAGCTCGACTCGTTGCCCAGCTCGAACAGCAGGAGCAAAGCCAACAGCGTCACGGCCTGCGGCCGGGTCAGATTTCCCTTGCGCCATCCGTAGACCAGGGCAGTCAACAGGAACGCGATCAGGCAAGTCACCACGATACGGTTATCCATGTCCCAGTTGAATCGCCGCGCGATCAGAATCGCGAAGATGGTTGCGCCCAGGAAGATCGCAAATCCGGCGATCCCGAGATTGACGCGGCGGGCCCAGGGTGAATCGAGGGCCTGCGAGTCCGCCGAACTTCGTATCGCATCCACGCCGAAGGCGGCTACGACTACCAGACCGATGTGGAACAGCAACAACGCCATGGCTGGAACTCGCGCTTTCTCCACAAACGGAACCACGGCATAGAGGAAGCCCTGGAAGATGCTGTGGCCGCCCAAGGAGTACACCACGCCGCCCACCGCGACGGCAGCGAAGAGCTTGACGATGTGCTCGCGCCAGCACAATGCAATTCCGAGCAGCCCCAAGGACAGAGCTACCGTACCGATGAAATTCCCCGCGTTTTCGTCGAAGCCTGGAAATAAGAAACCGAGCAGATGGATCGGGTGCAGGGCGTGCTGGGTGTGGACGTAGTAGGGGATGACATCGTCCCACGCAAGATGATCGCGCGCGCCCGCCCAGCGCCACGCCAAGCGGCCGTACTCTTGCGCGGGAAGTATTTGCAGCGCTCCGACGATCGGCCCGATCGCCATGGCGACGCCTGCCAATCGCACCACACGCCAGTCTATGCGCCCGTCTTTGAGGGCGTAATAAAGCCAGACGCCGCCCGATGCCAGCGTGAGGAAGATCGGCGCCTGGTGATGACCGCTCAGCCAGGACATCCCCAGCGATGCGCCGCAGAGCCACGCGCTGGCCCAAGGATGCACTCCTCGAACGGCGCGCAGCAGGAACAGGAAAACCAGCGGCGCCCATACGCCGCCGTTCAACATCTGCGGCCAATCCGTCCAGCCCACATATCCGCCCAGCGTGAACGCCAGACCCGCGATCAGCGATGCGCCTCGCGAACGCCCCAGATCGCGGCACAAGAGGTAGCAGAAAAGCGCAGCCATGAAGTGGATCACGACGTAATACCAATGCAGCGCGATCATATTGATATGCCCGTGCTGCCGAGGCATCAACCATAAGAGCCAATTCAGTGGATAAGTCGCGCCGGGCTGCGCCTGGCCTGGAAAAGGCTGCCCCATCCAACTGTGCGGGTCCCACAGCGGCGGAATTTGCCCGTGCTGGACTTGCCGCGCCTCTTCGTCGAACCACGGCAAAACTTGCTGCGCCAGGTCAGGCCCCCAAACCCAGTCGTACTGATACGTGAAGACGAGCTTCCAATAGAAGCACGTAACAATCACAAACAGAACCAACGGAAAGGTAAGCGCCGACGGCCAAACCAGTTTGCGTGCCTTCGGATGGTGCTTGAACGTCGCGGCAAAAGGCATCGGTCAATTATTCCATTAACGCTTCGCCCGCGTCAGCCGGACTGCTTTAGCCGGAGACGGAAACGGACTACGTTCTGCGCTCCAGTGCGGTATCTGGTACGCTGGAACTACAAACGTTTCGATGCGACATTGTTTTTTTCTGTTGTTAAGCTGCGTGGTTCCGGCCGCGATGCTCGCCTCGAATCCGAAAGCTGTAAAGGCCTTTCGCGAAGGGCTCCAGTATGAGGCCATAGGCCAGTGGAAGGAAGCCGAAAGCGCCTATTCGCGGGCGATCGAGTTTGACGCCGCAGACGGGGCCTCCTACCGGCATCGCGGCCATGTGCGCTTCCTGATGGGCGATCATTCCCACGCAGTGGAAGACTTGAGCTCGCTCATCCGCCTGCAGCCTGCCGACGCCGAAGCCTATCAGCTTCGCGGCGACGTCTACCGCAAGCTGGCGGACCCGCAAAAGGCGCTGGCCGACTACGATCGAGCCATCGAGCTGAAGCTGGACACTCCCGCGATTTACAATAGCCGCGGCGCCGTCCACGCTATGCTGGGCGATAACGACGCCGCAATTGCCGATTACACGCAAGGCATCAAGCTGCGTCTTGACGATCCCATCCCCATCAAGGAGCGGGCCAATGTCTACGCGGACATAGGCCGTTACCGCGACGCCATCGACGATTACGATCAAAGCATCAGCCTGAAGGCCGATTATGCGGACGCGTACCTGGATCGCGGCTTCGCGTGGGGACAGCTCGGTGATTTCCGGCGCGCGATCAAGGATTTCGATAAGGTCCTCCAACTGCGCCTCAAAGATGTCAAGGCGTACACGCTGCGCGGCGCCGCCTACCTGAAGCAGGGCGAGAACGAGAAGGCCGTTCAGGACTTTTCCGAAGCCTCCAAGATTAGTCCCACGGATGCATATCTATTCCTGGCACGCGCCGCCGCCCTGGTGAAGTTGGGACGGCATGCCGAGGCGCTCCAGGACCGCGAAGAGGCGGTCCGGTTGCAGCCGAAGCTGGCGGAAGCCTACTTGGCGCGCGGAGGATCGTATCACCAGCTTGGTATGCATGACAGAGGTCTGGCGGATCGCACCCAGGCGATCGAGCTGGACCCCAACCTTCCGGAAGCCTGGTTTGCACGAGGCAGCGCCTTCTACCTGATGGGCGATTATGCCAAAGCTCGCGACGATCTGGCGCAAGCCGTGCGCCTCCGGCCGGACTATCAGGAAGCCGCCGATGTCCTCAAGAAGACCGACGACAGACTGGCGGAGTTAAAGCAGAGTCAGGCGCAAGTGACTGCCGCCGCGATTACGCCACCGGCGGTGGAGGCTGCCAAGCCCCAGCCTTCAGTCCCGACTCCCCAGCCTGTAGCCCCAAGTCCCAAGCCCCCGATCCCGAGTCCCCAGTCTCCAGTACTTTCCGGCCGCGCAGAGGATCTTGACCAGCTCGGGCGCAAGCTCACGGATGAGGGCAAATACGCGCAGGCAGTCGAAGCACTTTCGGAAGCGATCCGCCGCAAGCCTGGCTTCGCCAAAGCCTATAATGCGCGCGGCTACGCCTATTTCAGACAGCGCGATTATCAACACGCGTTAGCCGACTTCAACGAGGCCATCCGCCTGGACCCGAACTACGCCAACGCGTATCGCAATCGCGCCGCAACGCGCAAGAGCTTAGGCGACCTGGCCGGGGCGGCAGCAGACGGGCAAAAGGGACGCTAAATACCGGAGAAACCGCTTGCTGACGCGCGCGGCTCAGTAACTGAGCCACGACCGTGAGGGAGTGGTTAGCTCAACCATTCAGCAATGCGCCCAGCTCAGCCGCCTGGCAGCGAATGCCCACGAAGAACGTACCGAACAGCGCATACACCGCGCTCACTTCGTCAAAGCGCATTTCGTAGATGAGCTTCTTGAATACCAGCGGATCGTCGGCGAACAGATCCACGCCCCACTCCCAGTCGTCGAAGCCGATGGAGCCCGTTATGATCTGCTTCACCTCGCCCGCGTAGCGACGCCCGATCATGCCGTGCTCGTGCATCTGGCGCTGGCGTTCCTCCATCGGCAATTGGTACCAGTTCTTCTCTTCGCCGCGCTTGCGATCCATGGGGTAAAAGCACAGGTACTTGTGCGGCGGCATGTCGGGATAGAGCCGCGACGCCATGGCCTCGCGCTGGCGCGCCAACACGTCCCCGATTTCCGTGTTCCACTCCGGCGAATACGGCTCGATGCCGCGCGCCGCCAGTGCGGCGTAGGTCTTCACGCTGGATTCATACAGCCCCAATTCGACTACGGAGAGATAAGAGGTTGTGATTTCGAGGTAGTCCGACAACCGGAGCTGCGCCAGACGCCGTTCTACCTGGCTCAGCTCGTCGAACGATTTTCGGAAGTGGACCAGGATCAAGTCGCCCTTGTGACCCAACAGCGAAAATGCCGCGCTCGGCCCGCCCACATTCTTTTCCATGTCGGCAAGCGCGCTGGCCGCCTCCTGGACGACTTCCGCACGCTGTTCGGCAGGCAAGGCCTTCCAGGCCGTCCAGCGAACGCGCATCATTTGATGCAGCACGCTAGAGCCTTCGATGGTAAGCGGAACCGCGGGCAGACTCTCGGCGGCCGTCTCAGGCGGGGCATTCGTGGCTGGCATAGTCCCTTGGGGTTATTCTATCAATCGCGTAACTTCGTCTGCGAGTTTTCGGCCCCGCTGCGCACTCATAAGGCATGAGAACATTTTTGTCCGGTCTAATTGCATTGTCCTTATTGGCGGGTGGCACATCCGCATTCGCGGCCTCGCGGAAGAGCGGGAGCAGCAAAGGCCATTCGTCTTCCACGCACAAGGGCAACCCTAGCGGCAAACACCGCACCAGCACGCACACGACGCACACGAAGAAGCCCGTGTTTCAAAATCCCAAAACTGGCCAGTAGTAAGGCGCGGCTTCGCCGCAAACCGAGCCGCGACCGGCAGGGAGCGCTACCACTGACGAAGAAGCACAGACTTAGTAGCGCAGGCAGCATGACCGCGTCTGAAGTACACTCGCGGTTATGTTCTCTTCGCGGCTCGACTGGAGTCTTACGCCTAATCCGCTCGCCCGGCTGCTTTCGGAAAAGCGTGCCGCTGGCGCGGCCATTCTCGACCTGACGGAGTCGAACCCCACCATCGCCGGGTTCGAATACCGTGCGGATTGCATCCTGGCCGCGCTCGCCGACCCGAACTCGATTCGCTATGAGCCCGCTCCGGCCGGCATGCGGCTTACTCGCGCGGCTGTCTCCGAATATTATTCCGGCCGCGTCGGCCCGGAGCGGATCCTGCTCACCACCAGCACCAGCGAGGCGTATTCGTTCGCGTTCAAACTGCTGGCCGATGCGGGCGACGAAGTGCTCGTGCCGCGCCCTTCCTATCCGCTGTTTGGCTTCCTCGCGGGTCTGGACAACGTGCGTGCGGTCGATTATCCGCTGGTGTATCACGCCGGGTGGAGCGTCGATTTTGGGGCGCTCACGCGACAGATCACGGCGCGCACGCGCGCAATCGTTGTGGTAAACCCGAACAACCCCACGGGATCATTCTTAAAGCGTGCCGAACTCGCGCAACTCATCGCCCTTTGCCGCGACCGGCAGTTGGCTATTATTTCCGACGAAGTTTTTTCCGACTACACTTTCGATGACGACCCCGAGCGCGTCCCCTCGCTCACGGGCGTCGACGAAGTGCTCACGTTCTCACTGAGCGGTCTCTCGAAAGTGGTGGGCTTGCCGCAGATGAAGCTCGGCTGGATCGCCGTAAGCGGACCTGAGGCGTTGCGAATGCAGGCTCTGGAGCGTTTGGAACTAATCGCCGATACGTATCTGTCGGTGGGAACGCCGGTCCAGTGGGCGGCTGCATCCTTGCTGGAATTGCGCGGACACATCCAGGCGCAAATACTCGAACGCGTGCGCGCGAACCTGGCGTTCTTGCGAAGCCAGATCGGGCCGGCGTCGCCGTGGCGAGTGCTCAAGGCGGAGGGAGGCTGGTATGCGGTGCTGGAGGCTCCTCGGATTCGCAGCGAAGAAGACTGGGCACTTTCTCTGCTCGGCGACGATGACGTGCTCGTTCAACCAGGCTTCTTCTTCGATTTCGACCGGGAAGCATTCTTGGTAGTGAGCCTGTTAACACCCTCCGACATTTTCCGCGAAGGAGTCAGCCGCATCCTCGCGCGCACAGTGTGATTCGCTCCGCGTGACAGAGCGCGACCGGAAGGGAGCGTTACCACCAATGGTCCAGTGGCCCACCAAAGGTGCTGTGAAATCAATGTGGGGCAGCCCTTCCGGGCTGCAGGCCGCCTTTCCAGGCGGCTTCGTGTGGGTTGTTCATGATCTTGTGGCGCAGGCACTCTTGCCTGCAAGGGTCGAGACTCATCTCGACCCTCGTCTTCGCAAGTCCGAGTACCAGCGTGGCAGACTGAGAAACTGCGCCACGATGGCTCGATGAACTTTATGACACAAGGAGCGCTAGAGCTGCAGAACAAGACGCAGACCCTCATCGACAGCGCCCTGCACGCGCGGAGGCAGCGTGCCGGCATGCTCGGTCAGAAAACTACGGTCGAGTGTCAGGAGTTGAGAGACATTCGCGATCGAGTCGCGGGTGAGGCCCGTCGAGCGGGCGGGCAACAGGATATTGCCGGGTGCATCGGCAAGTTCCAGGTGGCTTGTAATCACGGCCGCGATTACGGTTTGAATGCGGCTGCGGTTAAAAGAGTCTGCTTGCACCACCAGCACCGGCCGCCGATATCCAGGCTCGGAGCGGCGCGGCTCCGGTAGATCTGCCCACCAGATCTCTCCTCGCTGAACCTCGTCCATCTTTACCAAGAGTCCTTTTCGAGCGTGCGCAGTTGCGCGCGCTGCAATCCAGAGTCCACCTTCGCGGGCCGGCGCGAATACACTGCATTCAGGCGCTCCGTGACTGCATCATGTTGCTGCCGGTTGAGGAACTCCGAAATCGCCGTGACGTACAGTTTACTTCGCGAAACCCGGAGGCGGCGGGCGGTGGCTTCCGCCCGACGGAAAACGTCGTCGGGTACCGAGACTGCGGTTTTCATGCTTCCAGTATAACTCGAGTTATACCCGCCGGAAATTATCTTCCGAAGGGACCTCTCAGGACATATGCAAGGCCGCGGTCAACCAACATTCCGCGAATCACCCCCTGGCACCTGACACCTACCTGCTACAATGCCGGTTTGCACCATCAAAACGGGGCGAGGTGTTCATGTTCGTACCTCTGACGCCGATTCGTTGTCTGCATCGGGCAGTGGACTTATTTGGGGAAAAAATTGGCGTGGTCTCGGGCGTCCGCCAGTTCACCTATGCGGAGTTCGGCGAAAGGTGCGAGCGGTTGGCCACGGCGCTGGTCAAGGAAGGAATCCAGCCCGGCGATCGCGTCGCCTACCTGAGCTTCAACAATCATCAGTTGCTGGAAGGCTACTACGGCGTGGTTCAGGCGCGCGCCATCGTGATGCCGCTGAACGTACGCCTTTCGCCGCTGGAGCTGACCAACATCCTGAACCACTCGGGCGCGCGGATGCTGCTGTTCGAAAATGATTTTGTTCCGCTGGTGGAGCATTTGCGGCAGGGATGCCCGAAGATTGAGCGCTACGTGACGCTCAACGAAAAAGTGGCGGCCGCCGATCTCTACGACGAACTGCTGGACAAAGGTCACCCCGAGCGCGCCGATATTTTCACGTTCGACGAGAACGCCATCGCCGAGCTGTTCTACACCAGCGGCAGCACGGGCACTCCCAAGGGGGTAATGCTCGCCAACCGCACGCTGTACCTGCACGGTCTGGCTGTAGCCAGCCTCTTCAAGGACGTCGAGACCATGGTGGATCTGCACACGATTCCGCTATTCCACGCCAACGGATGGGGCCGGCCGCAGGCTTCTACTTTGCAGGGAATCAAGCAGATCATGGTGCGGCGCTTCGAACCAACCACGGTGTTTCAGCTCATTCAGGAGCATCGCGCCACCGACATGTGCCTGGTTCCCACCATGGCGAACGCGCTGCTCAATGCGCCGGACATCGGAAAATACAGTCTCTCCAGCATGCGCAACATCACGCTGGGTGGTGCGGCATCGTCTCCGGAGTTGGTCGATCGCATGGAGAACGCCTTCCATTGCGACGTATACGCCGGCTACGGACTCACGGAGACATCGCCCCTGCTTACGTCCTCGCGTTCCAAGCCAGGTCTCGAGTACAAGTCGGACGCCGAGCGGCATCGCCGCCGCGCCATGGCGGGCTGGACGGTGCCAGGCATCCAGGTGCGTGTCGTGGATTCCAATATGAACGACGTTCCACGCGACATGCAGAGCATCGGCGAAGTGGTGGCGGCGGGCGATCACATCATGGAGGGATATTTCCGGGAGCCGGAAGTCACGGCGTCGGTGATGAGCGGGCCCTGGTTCCATACCGGCGACATGGCCGTCTGGGACGAGGAAGGCTTCATCCACATCGTCGACCGCAAGAAGGAGATCATCATCAGCGGCGGCGAGAATATTTCCTCGCTCGAAGTGGAAAAGGCCATCTTCGCGCACCCGGAAGTCTTCGAATGCGCCGTGGTGGCCGCGCCGGATGAAAAATGGGGCGAGGTTCCCGCCGCGGTGGTGGTGCGCAAGCCCGGCTCGGCGCTGACGCAAGAACAATTGCTCGAGTTTCTGGCGCTGCGGCTGGGAAAATTCAAGCTGCCGCGCATCATCAATTTCAGCCAAGAGGCCCTGCCCAAGACCGGGACCGGCAAGATCCGCAAATTAGTGCTGAAGGAGCGGTTCTGGGAGGGGAAAGAGAAAAGGGTGCAGGGGTAGTTTCTCGTTTCTTGTTTCTCGTTTCTTGTTTCTCGTTTCTTGTTTCTCGTTGGTTGGGTGTACCCTTAGCGGTTGTTAGTTCGTCTTAAGAGGAAGACTTGAGAACTGGGCTCTTATTTCTGGCTGTGGCAATAGCGCTGGTGGCGCAGATCGGCCAGCGTCCTCCGGGTTTCCCCAGGCCGGGGTCCGGTTCGAAGAAGACCACGGAAGATAAGCCGGCGGCCGTGCAACCGCGCACTTACACGGGGGTCATTCGAACGCTGGACCCGAAGTCGTTCGACCTCGAGGAAAAAGACACGCGCGTCCTCACCATCCGGATAACCGACAAAACCGTCAAGCCGGCAGGGCTGAAGATAGGCGATGGAGTGGACGTTGAGGCAATTCAGGACAAGGAGGGCCAGTTCGAAGCCGTCAGCGTCAAGCTGAATCCGGAAGCGAAACCAAAGGTCGATGCGAGCGATCCGGTTGAACCCGAAACCCAAACCGCCGGGCCGTCCACGATCGTCGCGCCAAAAGGTCCGCTGTACGATGAGGGCGACTCGGGTCCTCCGAAGCTCAAGCACGGCTCTCCGGCTGCGTATGCTCCTGGAAAGAAGCGCACGGAAGGGACTCCCGAGACTCCTGCGCCGGACGCGGCGGTAACTGTCCCCGATAATCCGCGGCGAGCGCTGGTCGAGAAAGCGCGTGAGGTTGCCGCTACGTTCGACGAAGGCCTGCCCAATTACATCTGCAACGAAGTGATTACGCGCTACCATAGCGAGGCCAAGGTGACGAGTTGGGCCGTGCAGGATGTCCTGTCCGCGGAGGTCGTGTACGAGGATCGTAAGGAAAGTTACCGGAACATTACGATCAACGGCAAGGCCTCCAAGAAGTCGCCCGAAGAATCCGGCGCCTGGTCCACGGGCGAGTTCGGCAGCATTCTCGTGGATCTCGTCCAGTCCACCACTGCGGCCGACTTCAAATACGCGCAGGATGCGACCATTGCGCACCTATCCGCGTCTATTTACGACTACGCGGTAGCGCGGCCGCGCTCCCACTGGAAGGTCAAGATTGGCGGCCAGTACATCTTTCCCGCCTACAAGGGTTCCGTCTGGATCGAAAAGCAAGGAGCGCACGTATTGCGGATCGAGATGCAGGCCAAGGAGATCCCGGCGGAGTTTCCAGACAACAAAGTCGAGAGCGCGGTGGACTACGAGTACGTCAGTCTGGGAACGCCGGAGAAATTCCTGTTGCCGGTGCGGGCGGAGGTTTTGGCCTGCGGGCGAGGCTCCTATGAGTGCGAGCGCAATGTGATCGAGTTCCGGAACTATCACAAGTTCAGCGGCGCGTCCACCATCAAATTCAACCAGTAACGTGTGGGGCAGCCCTTCTGGGCTGCAGCCGCCTTTCTAGGCGGCTTCGTAGAGGGTCCGCAGTTTTTTTGGGAACGAACCGATGGGAAGCTTCGTCTATATAGACAACAAAGCAGCTAGTCTCCGTGCGGCGACCCTTTCCCCAACAAACCAACCCCGCACGGAGACTACTCTAGTAAATTTCGCAACCAACCTTTTTGCGCACTCAATCGTCTGAACTTATGTAGCAGCTAGTCTCCGTGCGGACCCTTTCCCCAAAAGCCAACTCCGCACGGAGGCCCCACTTTCTTCAGCGCGGAATGTTCGCGTTCCAACAAAAAAGCTGCTAGTCTCCAACCGGCTTATTATAACTTGTTGTCCGATTTCGGACAATAGCGTCTCATCGGCAAGGAGGCAGTCGTATGCGAACGAGTCTGTTAGCTGCGTTACTGTTCGTTATCGCACCTTTCATCGGGGCGCAGGAACGGCGTGCATCGCAAAAAGGTGAAGAGCGGATCGTCAAGGAAGTTCGCCATGAACTCGTGATGTTGCCTTACTACAGCGTCTTCGACAATTTGGCCTACAAAGTGGAAGGCTACACGGTCACGCTGTACGGTCAGGTGGTGCGCCCGACCCTGAAGTCGGACGCAGAGCATGTCGTGAAGAAGATCGAAGGCGTGGAAAAGGTGGTCAGCAACATCGAGGTGCTGCCGGTCTCGCCGAACGACGATCGGCTCCGGCTGGCGGTCTATCGGGCGATCTATTCCCAGCCCGGACTGGACTTGTACAGCTTGCGCGCCGTGCCCACCATTCACATCATCGTGAAGAACGGCAATGTGACTCTGACGGGCGCGGTGGCGAACAAGGGAGACAAAGATCGCGCCGGCATTGCCGCCAACGGCGTGGCGGGAGTCTTCTCCGTCACCAACGATCTTCAAGTAAGTCCTTAGAAACTTTCCTGCCGACTAGCGGACGGTTCAGATACTCGATGAGCGGCGCCATGGCGCGAAAGCGATCCAGGATCTCACGGTAGAACTTGGGAGTGGTCGCCAAAGATGCCTCGAGCGTTGTGTCCAGAATCCAGTCTTTCTTCTTGATGAGATCCAGCGCCGGGTGCGCGGGGTCGAAGCCCTTGGGTGCGCGAGTCAGCTCATCGCCCTGCAAATCGCCCAGCAGTTTGCGAGACTTTTTATCCGCCAGGATGCGGCGAAATTCCTGGTGAGTGGCGGCGATGTGAGTGCGCACCAGAAGCATCGTCTCGGGCGATGGATGATAGATGCCGCCGGCTATCTCCACCTCGTTGTGGGAAACGCTGAAGTAGAATCCGCCGGTTTGGAGGTGCCCCGGACCGCGCCGCGAAAAGGCCGCGCCCTGGTTCGTTTTGTAGGGCGTCTTATCAGAGCTGAACCGCGTGTCCCGGTAAATGCGGAACATCGCCTTCTTCGGCTCGGTGACGTACTCGGGCGCGAACTTCACCAGTTCGCTGTTCACCGCCGCAACCAGCTCCTGCATCGGCGTCTTGACGTACTGCTCGTATAGGTGCTTGCGCGGTTGGAACCACTCGCGGCGGTTGTTGCGCTTCAGGCTGCGAAAGAATTGCGTCATCTCCGGAGGAAAGCCTGGAAAACGGGTTGCCACAATCTGCTCCTTGCTAACATTTGACAAGATGCCACTCGACGACGAGACGATTCAGCGTCTCGCTGACATTCCCAATTTAACTGTGTCGCCGGGCGCTTTGTTGAGCGGGCATACGCGCTTCGCGATCGGCGGTCCGGCGCAGGTGTACGCCGAGACCGCGTCGGAGGAGAGTTTCATCGAAGCGCTCAAGCTGGCGCGGTCGAGTGGCATGGCCTGGTCCGTGGTCGGGGACGGCACGAATCTGATTGTCTCCGACGCCGGATTTCCGGGACTCGTGCTGCGTTTCACCGCCGGCGAGATTCGTATTGAAGACGCCGCGATGCACGTCCAGGCGGGAGCGGAATTGCAGGACTTCGTGGACTTCTGTATCGGCCTGGGCCTGAGTGGGATGGAGACGATGACCGGGATTCCCGGCTCCGTCGGCGCCGCCATCTATGGAAACGCGGGCGCGTACGGGCATTCGATTGACGAGCGCGTGGTCGAAGTGCGCTTTTTCGACGGCGTTGCGATTCGAACCTGCGCCAACGCGGAGTGCCAGTTCCGCTATCGCGAAAGCGTCTTCAAGCGCCACAAGGAATGGATCATCTTCTCCGCCGAGCTGCGCATGGACGCCGCGCCCGCCGAAGAATTGCGCAAGAAGGCCGATGACATCATGAGAATCCGCCTCGAAAAATATCCGCCTACAATGCGCTGCGCCGGCAGCATCTTCAAGAACCTGATCCTGGCCGAGCTTCCGGAATCGGTGCAGCAGCTCGTCCCTGAGCGCGTCGTCCGTGAAGGCAAAGTGCCGTCGGCTTATTTCCTCGAGCAAGTGGGCGCCAAAGGCATGCAACAGGGCGACATTCGGGTGGCCGATTATCATGCCAACCTGATCTATAACGCCGGACACGGGACGGCGCGCCAGTTGTGCGCGGTCATCGGTGAGTTGAAGTCGCGGGTGCTGGATCGCTTCGGGCTGATGCTCGAAGAAGAGGTGCAATACGTGGGCTTTTGAGAACTCCGCCGCGCGGGACATACAATGAAGTAGCAGCAATGAAACGGCTAGCCATTCTCGCCACGCTTTTCCTGGGACTCGCGCACGCCGACGACCGGCGCGTTCCCGTCGTGGTGGAGCTGTTCACCAGCGAAGGCTGTTCCAGTTGCCCTCCCGCCGACCAGTTGCTGGCGCGGCTGGATCGCATGCAGCCCGTGGCCGGCGCGCGTGTGATCGCACTCGAAGAACACGTGGACTACTGGAACCATCTCGGCTGGGTCGATCCGTTTTCCTCCGCCCTGTACCGCGCGCGCCAGAACGACTACGCGCATCGCTTCTTCACCGAGAATATCTACACGCCGCAGATGGTCGTGAACGGGCAAACGGAATTCCTCGGCAACGATGCGGGGCGCGCCTACCAGGAGATCGGCCATGCGGCACAAGCGCAGGCCATGCTGGTGGAATTGAAGCACGGCGCAAACGGCGAAGATCCCGAGTTGGTGGATGTATCGGTGCAGGTGACTAGCCCCAAGACCAGCAAGATGCGCGGCGCGAACGTCTACCTGGCGGTCACAGAGAATGAGCTGGCGACGAACGTGCTGGGAGGCGAAAACTCCGGCCGCCAGTTGCGGCACGCACCGGTGGTGCGCAGCTTCGGCGTGATCGGAAAAATCGACCCGCGCGGCACGAACTCAGGGCAAATCACGAACACACTGCGCCTGCCGAAGGAGTGGAAGCGCGAAAATCTCCGGGCGGTGGTGTTCGTCCAGGAGCGCGATTCTTCGCGAATCACCGGGGCAGGAATCACGGACCTGAAATAGCCTGGTTCTGGTGGCAGTCGCGTGCTTCAACTCCTGCGCAGCTCAACTGATCAGGATTCGGCTGCGATCGCGTCGCGCGTGTTGAGCGCCTCCATCGCATCCAGGATCGTTTGGATCACCACCTCATCGCCGACCTTGGAGTTGATCATCAGGTGATACAACTGGCGGTTCGGCCATTCCTTCCCGAAGTATTTCTGGATGAACGTCGCGCGCTCGCGGTCGATGGTGGAGACTAGCTCCTCGGCTTCGGCTTCGCTCTTGCCGAGCGCTCGAACACGGCGGATTTTTTCTTCCCACGGCGCATAGATGAAGACGTGGAATGCGTCTTCCCGGTCTCGCAGCGAATAGGTGGCGCCGCGGCCCACGATCACGCAGTTCCCGTCCACGGCTGCGCTCTCAATCACCCGACGCATGAACGCCACCATGCTGTCCGCGTCAAAGTGATCCAGGCCGGTAACCGGAAGGCTCCGCTCGAAGCTGCCTCGCATGTAGACCTTCATGAGCCGGTAGAACAGCGAGTCGCAGCGCTCATCCACGCGTTCGACGTGGGCTCGATCCACTTGCGCCAGCTTCGCGATCTCCGCCGTCAGCGATTGGTCCCAAAGCGTCCAGCCGAGCCGGTGCGCGAGCTTCTCCGCGATTTGATTGCCGCCCGCGCCATATTCGCGCTCGATGGTGACGATGCGGATCATAATTGACGCCGATGCGGATGCCCAGCGCCGAGTATCGCTCCGGATATAGCGGATTGTCCGCGTGCTCCCACGAATCGCCCAGGTCCATGTTGTGGCAGATTGCCACCATCAGCCGCCCCTTATCGTCGTAGATCCCGCGCCAGCGCGCCTCGAAACCGTCGTGTTCGTAAACGCGATGCGTGTATAACACTTGCTCGCCGGGCACCTGGTAGCGATCGTCCAGGTCGAAGATGGTGTGGAAGATGGCGTCCTTGTCATCGATCTCGACGATGGGCCGGTCCGGAAACACGCGGTTCATGCCGGCCACGAATACAGACCACTCGTGCGTGCCGTGAAAATCGTCGCACATGAAGAATCCGCCCCGCAGAAGGAAATCGCGCAATTTGGCGGCCTGCGCATCGGTGAGATCCCAGTGCCCCACTTCGACGCCATATAGCCACGGCCAGTTGTAAACATCGTCGCCGTCATCCAGATTAATGGGCTGCTCGATGGAGCGGGCCTGGATTCGGGTGAGCCGCCGCACCGCTTCAGACAGGTGCCGGTCCGAGCGTGGATAATCGATGGTCCAATTGGCGGCGCCGTAGAGCCAGTTCGTGTACGGGCGGTCGCTGAAGCGGACGGATGGATACATCAACCGGGCGAACACCCACTCGCCGGGAACCTGCCAATCGTGCGGGCGCGGGAAGTTCTCGTATTCCCAGCCCGGGTATTCGCGGTAAGGGCGCTGTCCGAAAGCTATGCAAAGCAGGAACGTGGCGGCCAGGCCGCACATCCATCCAAGACGCCAGCGAGCCATGTCTCATTCCAGGATGACACAGCTCGGGGCCCGTTTCTCGTTGCTCGTTTCTCGTTGGGGCGTCGAGGGAACCAGAAACAAGAAACGAGAAACGTGTTTTAAAAAATGAACTTCGCCGCTAGCTGGATGAACCGCGGGAAGTTCTCCTGCCCGACTGGAATCATTCCGAAACGAGAATCCGTGAAGCTCGTGCTCGGGCCCGCGTAAATAGGCGTATTGGTAACGTTGAACGCTTCGCCGCGAATCAGCATCGAGTACTTCTCGGTCAGGCGCAGCGTCTTCTCGATCGCGATATTCATCTGCGGCTCCGCGGGATTCCGGATATCGGGGAACCGGTCCGGAACAACACGGGGCGTATTCGCGTCACGGAACTTGTAGCATTGCGGTCGCCTGACATTCGTAACCGGATCGATCTGGCCATTGTTGTTGTTGAACCAGTGATTGAAGGGATTCGGGTCGGTGCCAGTATAGTGGAAGCTATCGCAGCCATTTATCAGCTCCAGATCCGGCCAACCCACTGGGTATCCGGAATAGTAGGTGTAGATCCAGGCGAAACGCCAGTCGTTGACGAGCGCCTTGGCAACTTTATTGTCGACGTTGGCGAATCTGCGCCCGCTTCCGAACGGGAGGTCCCAAACACCCGAGAACGCGATGTTCTGCGGCTTGTCCTGGTTGTCTAGTTCGTAGGTGAGCGGCTCGGTATATGAGCCTGTGATTCTGTTCAAAGCCCTTGGAGAACGTATAGGACAGGACGAACGTGAGCACGCCCGCGTTCTTGCTGGAGAACGCGCGCTTCTGTATCCCCACCTGGAGAGCGTCGTAGCGATAGTGCACCTTGGGGATCGTGTTCGCCGTGACGCCGTTGAATTCCGGATATGGGCGCAGCAGATTCTCACGCCGGATGGTCGCGTTCCCAAAACTCACGTTGGTCGGCACAACGCCGAACAACGGGTTCTGCAGTTGCTGATCGTAGAAGAGCGTGTCGGCGATCGCTTGAGCACGATAACTCAGGGCCAGAGGCGTCAACGCACCGGCATCGTCGATTGCCAGCCCATACGTGTCATGGACGCTGTAATTGCCTGTATAGGACACTTCCGCGACGATACTGCCTGGTAACTCACGCTGAATCCCGAACGAGTACTGATACGACCTCGGCATGGGAACCTTGCGGCTGTCGTAACTGATGCCGTTTCCGATGTTGGTCAGCAAACCGAGAGACGAGCCGGCCACGGGCAGCAATCCGTCCGGGAACGGATCCACCAGTGAGTAGGCGCCATTGACACTTTTCGCCGAAGGAGTGATTCCATCCAGCGAATTCTTGTAGGAAGTTGTCTGGGTGAAACCCGTGGTTGTATTTTCCTGAGTCTGAGCGCGGTAGAAGAGGCCGCCGCCGGCGCGCAATACGGTCTTAGGCGTCAATTGCCACGCTATTCCGATGCGTGGCGCGATGTTTGTCCAGTCCGTATCGTAGGTCCTGCGAGGCTGGCCATTCTTGCCGGCAAACAGCAGACCGCCATAGATGGCCTTGGGCGGATCCGGATACGGATACTTGCCGGTGGGATTGGCATCGTATGCTGCTTTGAGCTTGATCCAGTTGGCGATGATCGCATCGCTGTTCGGGTTCACGGTGGTAGCCGCGAAGCCCGCGTTCAACCGGTTGTATCGTTCCAGCCAAGGGATGTTGAGATCGTATCGCAGGCCCAGGTTCAGTGTCAGATGCTCGGAGATTTTCCAGTCGTCCTGCACGAAGAAAGCATAATACGGGCGCGTGCGATAGAACTTATCGCGATAATCGATACCGCCGCCATCGGGAAGGCCAAGCAGCAGACTGGCGACAGGATCGCCGTCCTTCGAGCCCTGGCTTCGGGAAGAGAGCTGCCGGCTCTGGTTGCGATTGAAATTGAATTGCCCGTTCGCGTTCCCCGTGCTGGAGTCTCCCTTGGCGGTATACATGAAGTCGAATCCAAAGTGCAGGGAATGCCTGCTCTTCGTGATCGCCAGGGTAGGCGCGATATTGAGCTGGTTGTAGGTGCTCCAGTCAATGGTGTTGTTGGCAAAGCGTGTGTAGTCGTCCATCGTGAAGGTCGGCAGCACGTTGAAGGTGACGCTGGGAGCATGGATCATGTTGGTCATGCCGAGAGTTTTCTGCGGTGTGGCGCTGTAATCGCTGATGCGCGGAAAAATGGATGTGAACCTGCCCAGACTCGCGCGTACGTCGAGCACCTTATTCGGTCCCATGACGTGCGTCCAACTGGCGATGTAGTTCTGGTCCGTGCGCTGCGAGAAGATCTCACCCTCTGCGATGGGAGGCGGAAAGCCGGTGGAGTTGCGGAACTCGTACCCGTGCTGGTAAGTCACCAAGGCGTAGAAGCGATCGTTCGGACCAAAGATGTGATCCCAGCGGCCCATCGGCTGGTTGTAATGGTAATGACCTGTATTCGCGGGGGCGGTGAAGTTTTGCTGTAATCCGGAGGTATTCGGCGCAGGGTAGAAGCTGAGAATCTTTTGCGCCACCGGGCTGATCATGCTCTGGGGAATCTTGTTTTCCGGAAACGGGTCCCGGATATAGGTGCTCGCCCCGCCCGGTTGTATGGTTCCGCCGCAAGGTTCCGTTTTCGAATTGCAAAGGTGGCTGCTGTAGGGGTTGAAGATCTGGATGTTGAACTCGTCGAAGTGCTGGCCATCGCGCAGGTCCAATACCGGAACATTGCTGACTTTGCCGAACGGCGTGATCTCGCGCCAGCTTTCCTGGCTATAGAATACAAAATCCTTGTCTTTGCGGATCGGTCCGCCGACCACGCCGCCGAACTGGTGCTGATTGTGCGCGCCCTTCCCGGCGCCAATCCGGTTGTTCTGCACCAGGTTAGCGTCGAATACTCTGTTTCTGAAATATTCGAACACGTCGCCGTGCCAGCCGTTGGTGCCGGATTTCAGGGTAGTATTGACGACCCCGCCCGTGAATCGCCCATACTGGGCGTCGTAGGTGTTGGTCATCACCTTGAACTCCTGTACAGCTTCCACGTTGGGAGCAAGCTGCCAAGAGCCGCCCTTGTCGCTGATGGGTGCGCCGTTCAGAAGGAACTGGCTGGTGCCGGTGCGCCCGCCATTGATCATGTAAGAGCTGTTGACATCCCATCCGCGTGTTCCGGAGAAACCCGTGGCGCCGAAGGCCTCCTGAGTGAAGATCACGCCGGGAGTGAGAGCCAGGAGCATGTAGGTCTGCCGGCCATTCAACGGGTATTCCTGAGTTTTGATTTCATCGAAGTTCAACCCGCGGGATGCATCCCCGGTATTGATTACCTCCTGCTGGCCGACGACAGTGACTTCCTGGTTGATCTGTCCGACCTGAAGCTTTAACGGCAGATTCAGCTTGTCCGCGGTGAGCAAGACGATGTTCTCGCGCTTTAGAGCCGCGAATCCCGGCGCGGACGCTTCGACATCATAGGTACCAGGATTCAAGAATGGGATCGAATAGACTCCATTGGAGCTCGCCTTGACTTCGGTGCTTACGTGCGTGTCAACGCGGGTCGCCTTAACTGTGGCATTGGGAATGCCCGCCCCGGACGGGTCGGTCACTTGCCCCAAGATGGTGGCGCGGTACTCTTGCGCAAACGCAAACGTAGCGCAGAGAACCGCTAGCGCGGCAGTTCTGATGATCTTCATATGGTCTCCCCAAAAGATTCCCCTTCCCCTACCAAGGCATTGCACCTGGCAGGATTACTGGAATCCTATCACAATTCGTAACCGAGCCGCGACCGGAAGGGAGCGTCACAAGAAGTCGTTCTGGCCCGCTACGTGCAGCTCTCCCGATGTATGTCGTGCTCAACTAATGAACAGCGATACCTTTGCTCCGAGCTGGTCAGGGTCCTGTATGAAGACGCATCCAGGAATACCCGCCAGGCCATGGCCAATCTCGAAGAGATCTCCGCCTCGACAGCCACTCTGCTCTCGGAGGAAAAGCTCGAGTCGGGCCGGGCTATCTCCTTCTGCGTGAAGGACCACGATCTTTATGGCGTGGTGGAATCGAGTTTCCTGCATCCGGTGCTCGGCTGGTTTAGCAAGGTCCGATTCGACCGGTCGTCCCGCTGGCACGGACGGCTCTTTGTCCCGGAGCATCTGTTTGCGCTGTGTGCCTCCGCAATGTTGGATGTAACCACGGAGGTAACAACACGCGTTCGTTAAGGCGATTCACTTAACGTGCAACTCAGGGCACTGAGAAAAAGGTTCCAGTAACTTCTGCCAGATGCCGCGCCAGCGCGATCGCGCCCAGGACGCCAGCGCGGCGGCCCAGGGTGGGTGCGACTAATTCCGGGACATCGATGTAACGGTTCAGCAGCGCCGTCACCTCTTGTTGAATCAGAGGAAGCAGGGTTTCGTTCCGCATCACCCCGCCGCCGAGAATGATTTTCTCGGGCGAGAGTGTGCAGATCCAGTTGCTCAATCCGAGCGCGAGGTAATGTGCTTCAAGATCCCAAGCGGGATGGCCGGCGGCTAGCGATTCGGCCGGCTGGCCCCAGCGTGCTTCGATGGCGGGCGCTGCCGCCAGTCCTTCGATGCAATCGCCGTGATACGGGCAGTTGCCGGGAAACGGATCGCGCGCCGGGTCATGCGGGATGCGGATGTGTCCCATCTCCGGGTGCGATCGCCCGTGCATCAGGCGTCCGTTCAGCATGCCGCCGCCACCCAGGCCGGTACCGACCGTGATGTACAGGAAGTTCTCCAGACCCTGCGCCGCGCCCCAGTGAAATTCGGCGAAAGCGGCGGCGTTGACGTCCGTGTCGAATGCGACCCTTGTGCTCAGCGCGTTGCGAATCGCACCCACAAAATCGAAATTCCTCCAGGCCAGTTTCGGAGTGGAGGTGACATAGCCGAACGTGGCCGACTCGGTGTTGGGATCGATCGGCCCGAACGAGCCGATTCCTATGGCGTCGAGAGGCTGGCGAGTCCTGAAGAACGCGACTGCGCGGCCGATGGTTTCTTCCGGCGTCGTAGTCGGGAACTCGATCGACTCGAGATCGCCAGGATCGCTTCCGATAGCGCAAACGAACTTGGTGCCGCCGGCTTCGATTCCTCCCAGGCGTGGCATTGGTCCCAGTTTAAGTCACTTTCCGCCGCAAACTGTCTCCAAGCAATTTCGATACTGCTTATGGTGAGTTCACCATAAACGATATTGCGGTCCAGTTTGCCGCCGCTCTATGCCCAGGAGAAGGTGCGTGACCCTGTCGTACACGTCTTATGTTCTGGAGAACATAAGACGTGTTATGTTTCGGGCACAGTTATGTAGCGGTGATCGGGTCATCGCAAGCAAACACCTGCCAGGTACTGTTGAATCAGCGTGGCCGTTCCTTTTCTTGGCCGAATGAGCAGAACATAAGTTGGGCTCTTACGGGCATAGGAGTCCTCAGGCTCCCGAGACAGGACGACCCGGAAGATGCGTCGTCGGTAATACCTGCGGCGCTCCGGACCTATCCGAGCCGCGAAATCCGAGTGGTCGGCGCGTGCGGAATCGCACTCACTTCCGACCAAGCGCAAAACGGAGGTCGGCTTCAGCGGTCTTGGCGTTGAGGAGTGCAGTCGCTTCGTTTGCAAGGGCTTCAGCGCTTGCTGCTTGACTCGCGGTCAACTCAACGATGCTGCCAAGGCGTTCTTTGTAGCGCTCCGCAGCAAGCCGCTGGGCCGAGCGAGCGGATTCTTCTTGCAACTTCGCCACGGGAATCACCTGCAGGGCATCTTGCAGGTGAATAGAGGCGATTTGTACTTCGTACTCGATCTGCTGCCGGAGAGACTGAGAACGTGCGTCGACGATTGCCAATTGGGCCTCGGCTTCCTCAATTGCGCCCTCAAGACGCCCACCGGTAAATAGCGGCACGATGAGTCCGGCGCCGGCAGCAGTAAGTTCGCGGGCAAGGATGTTACTGAAACGCGCATAGCCACCACTGAAAGAGAAACCAAGCAACGGCTTTCTTTGGCTACGGGCTAGTTGAACGTTTTCCTCGGCCGCCGCGCGCTCCGCACCGAGCGCTTGGAGTTCGGGCCGCAGGCGGAACGCCGCGACCAGAAGTTCCGGTAGTGGCTCCACTACGCCAATGTTGAGGTCAGGCAACTCCGGATCGTAGGTCACACCTTGGTCCACAGCCATGATGCGATTGAGTTCGGCGGAGACGGAACGAATCAGGCTCTCCGCTTCCACTTGACGAAGTTGCGTGCGAGCCAGAGCCGCTCGGGAGAGATCCAGGTCCACACGCGATCGGAGCTGACCTTCATAGAATGCTTGTGCTTGGCGGACTGTGACCTCCTGTGCCTTCACGATTTCGCGCGCGGAGGCGGCAATCTGTCGACTGCGAAGCAGGGCGTAGTAGGCCTTGCTGGTGCTAAGGCGAACGGATGCTTCAATAACCTGAAGATCGGCTTCGAGGGCCGCTCGGTGCTTACGTTCCATCGCGACTCGATGCGATCCACGTCCGAAGTCGTAGATACTTTGATTAATGTTTAGCGAATCAGCGAGATTCCGGTATAGGGGCGAATTGGGAAGACCGATAAGGCCCAGTCCGTTGGTAGCGCCTGCCAGGCCGACTTTTGCGATGCCGGCGAAGCCAACCTGCGGATAGTAGTCGGCCTTAGCCTCCTTGATGCGGGCATCGGCCTCATCGAGCGCAGCGCGGGTGGCAGCAATCGCCGGATTCTGTTTCAGCGCTGTACCAATGGCCTGCTGTAGCGTGATGTGGACGATGCCATCTTGCGCCAACAGCGGTACGGCCACGATCATAAGCAGCGACCGCTTCATCAGCGGACCATCACTTTATCGCCGTCCTTGAGCGTGCCGGCGGACGCAACGATAATCGATTCGTTGCCCTTGAGGCCGGCCGAAATCTGGACCCAATTGGGTCCTTCGAGGCCGGTCTTGACCTTGATCGCCTTAGCTACGTCGCCTTGAACTATGTAGATGACGCGGTCGACTCCTTGCAGGCGCAAAGCTGTCGGCGGGACGGTAATGGCTTCCGGCAGATTTCGCAGCACGAGCGAAACGCGAGCGGTCATCCCCGGGCGCAGGCGCCCATTCGGATTCGCCAGATCGACTTCAACCCGCATGCTGCGGCTGGCCGGGTCCAGCACCCCACCTGTCCGGGCGATGGAGCCTTCAAACGTTTCAGCGGGCAACGAGGATGCGGTGATTCTAGCCGCAGTCCCGGCGTGCACCGAGGCAACGCTGGGCTCGGGCACATCAAACAGCACCCGAAGCCGGTCGATACCGGCAATCGTAATCAGCGGAGCTGCTTGCGTCCGGGAATTGGATGCGGCTTGCACGAGAGCGCCGGGATCGACGAATCGTTCAGTGACGATTCCGCTGAGGGGCGCTTCGATGATGGCATAGGACTTCAGCGTCTGGAGCGTCGCGATTTCGGCCCGGACAGCCGCCACAGAAGCGTCTGCGGACTTAATCTGAGCGCCTGCGCTCTTCTGCTTGCTTTCCGCAACTTGAAGGCCGACGCGTGCCTGGTCGACTTCCTGTTGAGGCAAAAGATCCGCATCCCGATCATGAATGGCTTTCAGGCGTTTGTAGTTTACCTGAGCGAACTCGGCTTCAGCGCGATTCTGATCGATAGCAGCGCGCGCCTGTTCAGCAAGGGCTTCCGCTTTAGCGAGCGCGGCGCGCTTCTCCTCGAGCGCCGTCTGCATCTCCGGGACATCCAGTTCGGCGACAATCTGCCCCTTGTTCACCCGATCGCCGATGTCGACCTTCAGGGACTTCAGATATCCGGCGGCTCGCGCATAAACCGTGACCTTCTCGTACGGCTCGACCGTGCCGGTAAGGTCCAGGGTATCGCTCAACGGGTGTCTTTCCGGTGTCGCTACGGCGACGGTGACAAGGTTCGACGGCGCAGAGCTGACAGAGGGAGACTGGGAAATCTGCTTTGAGCAGGAGCTAAGCATCAGGGCGAGACTGCAAAAGGCGGTAAGCTTCACTTTTTGAACTCCAGGTAGAGGAGTGGCACCGCGATCAACGTGAGAATGGTGGACGATGCGAGTCCGCCGATGACGGCGCGGGCAAGCGGCGCGGCCGGATCGCCGGAACTCAAAGCGATCGGCAGGAGAGCGACAAGAGCTGCGCCCGCGGTCATCAGAATGGGACGAAGCCGGATTTGGGCGGCTTCCACTACCGCTTCGCGCACGTTGCGACCGTCCGCGCGCATGCGGTCCGCAAATTCCACAAGCAGTGTGCTGTTAGAATTTGCGATACCGATCATGAAAATAGTTCCCATGAAGGATTGAATGTTGAAGGTCGTCCCGGTGAGGAACAGAATCGATAGGACGCCCACCAAACCAAGCGGCAGGGCGAGCATCACGATGACCGGACTCAGGAAGCTGCGAAACAGCGGGACCATCACGAAATAAATCAAGATCACGGCAAAGCCGAAGCCGAGCGCGAGACTCCGAAAAGACTCCTGTATGGATGCGACTTCACCGCGGGTGTTCACCGCGTAGCCTTCGGGCCATCTCCTGCCTTCCAGGCCCTTGCCGATCTCAGCCGACACAGAGCCGATATCGCGCCCGTCCGTGTCCGCGTAGATGTCGATTACGCGGTTGATATTCAGGTGGTTTACTTCGGTGGGGGCAAAACTCCGGTTCACCGAAACGATGTTGCGGAGCAGAACCGATGACGGCGCCGCGTTGGCCTCGCCGTATTCGGGAGCCGCGCGGAAGAGCATCTTGTACGCTGAAAGAGAGAGCGCCTGATTGGCTCCGTTGATTGGCGTGTCAAGCATGGATTCCACCGAGCGGATGTCCTTTTCGCGGTACTGCGCACCGACAAAGTAGTGGTTCCCATTGCGTTCGTCGATCCAAAAGGCCGGGCTGAAGTTTATGCTGGAGTTGAGGCCGGCGACGAGATTCTTTACGGTCTCGATTGCGTTCAAGCCGAGCATGCCCGCCTTGGTCCGGTCGATCTCCAAATTGAGCTGTGGATAATCGAGCTTTTGTTTAATCCGCACATCCACCGCGCCGGGGACGGCGGCGACCTCTTTGGCAATCTGCTGCGCTGCTTCCTGCGCGACGTCGAGCCTGTTGCCCTGGACTTGAATGTCGATCGGAGCGGGCAGGCCGGAGGTGATGGCCGACCGGATCAGACCGCCGGTCTCAAACGAGAACTCCAGAACAGGGAACTGTTCGCGTAGCGCGCGGCGGAGCTTGCGGACGTAGTCGAGAGTCGAGCCACGGCGATCGGGGCGAAGCTGGACCATTAGACTGGAGTCCATTGGGCCTGCGTTGGGCGTATAGGCAGCAGGCCAATCGTAGAGGACGCCCGTATTGGAGATGAGCATTTGTAGGTCCTCGGCCGGTATTTCACGGCGGATGGCCTGCTCTACTTCGGATACCAGGCCTTCGGTCTTCTCGATGCGAGTGCCTGAGGCGGCGCGCAATTGGATACTGAACTGTCCGGAGTCGCTCTGCGGAAAAAGCTCTTTCCCGATGAACGGGTACAGGAAGCAGGACCCTCCGAGGACGAGAACCAGCAGTATGCCGACAACCAACCTGAGACTCAGGAGGCGATTGAGGAGCCGGCCGTAAGCATCACGGCAGCGCCCATAAAAAGACTCGAAGGCTTCGAACCATCTGTAATGCTTCTCTTCCAACGGAGTGCGGAGAAACTGTGCACAATAGGCCGGGACGACCGTAAGAGCGACGATGTAGGAGGCGATCATCGCGAGCGTCACACTCAGTGCCAGAGGGGCAAACAGAAACTTGCCGATTCCGCTCATAAAGACCACGGGAGCGAAGACAACGATGGTGACGATGGTTGAGACCAGTACCGGCATCCGGACTTCTTCGGCGGCAGCCTGCGCGGCGTCCTTCCGCGTTTTACCCATCGCGAGGTGGCGGCTGGTATTTTCGAGAACAACGACTGAATCATCGACGAGACGGCCGACAGCGAGAGCGAGTCCACCAAGGGTCATGAGGTTCAGGCTGTTATTGGTGAAGTAGAGCCCGATAATCGCGGCCATGATGGACAGCGGAATCGAGAGCAGGATGGCGAATGTAGATCGGAACGTCCCGATAAAGATAAGGATCATGAGGCCAGCGAGGAGGGTGCCAAGCGCGATTTCGCGCTGAAGGCTGGCGATTGCCTGGCGCACGTAAATCGATTGGTCGAGGACCACGTCCAGGTTGATGCCCTTAGGTAACCGGGCGAGGATTTCCGAGATGGCGTTCTTTACACCATCCACGACGCCGATCGTGTTGGCGCCGGGTTGCCGGTAGATCGGTATGTAGACCTGGCGCCGGCCGTTCACGTGCACGATGTTGGTTTGAATCTGGTTGGAGTCTTCCACGCTACCCACGTCACCGATGGTGGTGGAAGCTCCTCGCTGATCCATCTTGACGAGAAAACGATTCATCTCCTCGACTTTGGGCACCATGCCGTTCGCGTTGATCTGGTAGTCGAAATCGCCAATCTTTGCGTTGCCCGTCGGAATCATCGTGTTGAAGTTTTGCAGCGCCTGGACCACGTCCATCGGCGAGACCGAGCGGCTCTGGAGGCGTTCTCGATCTACGTACGCGAGAATGCGGCGAATTCGGCCGCCGTACACGGCCGGTGCAATGACGCCTGAAATCCCCTGTAGACGATTGCGGAGATCGAAGTAGGCCACGTCATACAGCTTCGTTTCATCGAGCGTGGAACTCGACACGCTGAGCAATGCGAGCGGGAGCGTTGCGGTCGGATCAAAAGGCATGACCATCGGCGGGATGGTTCCGGGCGGGAGGTAATAGAGATCGGATATGGCAAGGGAGGATACCTGCGACATCGCCGTGTTGGGATCGATGTCAGGGCGGAAGTAATCTCGTACAATACTCACACCGGTCAAGGATCGCGACTCCTGGCGCGCCACGCCGTTCGCTTGGCCGGTCCAGCGTTCCAGACGGCTCGTGATGTCCTTCTCCATAACCTCGGCGGGCATGCCGGGGTACAGCGTCAGAATCTGAACGGCAGGGGCTTTGAAAACCGGCAGGATATCGGCGGGAATGCGCGTGACCGAGACCGCGCCGAGCAACAAGACGGTCAGAGCGCCGATCACCACGGCATAGGGATTGTGCAGAGCTCCACGGACCATGGTTTTCTAGAAATACCTTGGTGTCGCAATGAGAAGGTCAAGCAATTCCGATTCGCGCAGGTCGGACACCAGCAGATACAGCACGCCCCGCTTCTGAAACCCGACCAAGCTGTAGCCGCTGAACCCGCTGTGCCAGAACGTTGCACCGTCCATCTCGGATCGGGTCAAAGCGCTCAAATTCACCCCGGAAGCATCGAGTTCAAAGAGCGAGACTGGATGGCCCCCCTTGCGATAAAAAACGAGTGCTGCTTTGTGCTTCCTGAGAAAGCAAAGGCGCCCCCCAAGCAATTGCGCATTCTCGTAATCCGGGACGTGAATGCCGAATTCGGCTTTGTCGCGGAACCAGGCTTCGATTTGCCTGGGATCACCGGATACAAGCTGAGCCTGGGCTTGCAGATACTTGGAATGATCCGCGCAGACTTCCTCGAAAAAGCTTGCGGAGTGAAGCCGCGAGTAGATCCAGAGAGAGGGGGCGGCAAGGATCGCGAAAATCGCGGCAGCGATTCCGACCCAGCGAAAAGACCGCGTCGCGCCGGAGCCTCTCTTATCGATCAGGGCGCCGATGCGAGCGCGCATGGCGTCGGGTGCCTGCTCATTGCCTATCTTGCCTTTCAGTGCTCGTGAAAGCTCGATCTGTGCAGCGAAATATTGCTGGCATTCGGCACACTCAGCTACATGCCGGAGCGCGGCAGCGCTCTCAATAGTTGTTTCCGCGCGGGTGGGCTCGGGATAGAGAATCTTGCGAACAATGAAACAGTTCATTCTTGACCCTCACTCTGACGAGGCCTGCAATCATATACGGCTAAGCGATCGCGCAACTCGGTACGTGCGCGCGCCAATCGCGAAGCAACCGTCCCGGGCGGAATCTGCAACATGGAGGCAGCTTCGGAAATCGTGAACCCTTGGACCTCGATCAGAATGATCACAGCTCGCGCGCAGGGTGAGAGACCGTCAACGGCTGCGCGGACGTCGTGCGCCGCGGCTCGGGATACGGCGGCTGCCGTCAGCGTGTCCGGTTCAATCAAGGGTCCATCAGGCTCGCGACGGAGAAAGTCCCGTAGACTATTCACCAGAATGCGGAAAAGCCAGGCCCGAAGGTTTCGATCATCCTTAAGGGTCGGGATGGCTTGGAGCGCCTTGGAGGCGGTGTCCTGGACGAGGTCTTCGGCGAGGTCGGCTCGCCCTGTGAGGCGTCTCGCCGTGGAATACAGGGCATCGAGGTTTTCCAACAGAGCGCGGTAGACAGGCTCTTCCCATGTGTTCGCCGGACGCCGAACTGGGAAGGCCAGGATCTTCAAGCTCTTCTACCTTACATCCGTTACAACGTGCGAGAGCTACAGATTTATCCAAACAAAGGGTGAAGATTCTGTTGACGTGCTAGGCGCTCGGAATTCGTGCAACTGCTGTCGGACTTCGCGCGGTAGGTCTCCAGTTATGTGGCCTCGAAAAAGACCAGCCATGTGTGAAATGCCCGGCCTGAGCGGACGAGGCTCCCTGAGGCAACATAACTGGGGCCGCGACATAACACGCCAAGTTCTTCACTGCATTCTAGCTGGACCTGGTACGTCACTGAAGCGAGATCGACGAAGATGATTTCCGCTTCTCTGGCTTTCGTTTGCGGCCTGGAGGAGGAACGGTGCTACTTCGTGCGCTAGAAACTCGAATCGGTTCGAGGCCCAAGGGCAGGAATATTCCTGCCCTTTTACTTTAGGGCTGTTCGTGCCCGGATGGCGGTGCGGATTCGCCTTTCAGATTGAGGTACTCATCAATCGCTCTGCCCAGCTCTTCGATAGTCAGCTCCCGTTGACGAAGCGCTGGAAGATCGCCTTGGTGGCGTCGGAAACCTCCAGACCCTCCATGCGAGAGAGCACCCGCGTCCATTCAGCCTGTTGCGCCCGGAGTTGGGATTCCTTCGTCTTGATCTCCAGGAGCAGAGGCTGGATGTCAGGGATATACCTGCCCATAACATCCAAGCTATCGGTTTTCTCAGCGCCACGCAATGGTTCGACGGACTGGCCGCGCCTCGCCTCCGGAATCGCCGTGCACACGGCGATGCAGCTCAACCTCCGCAGAACTCTCCGCTGCGCATAACGGCACCGCTACGGCTGCGGAAACCACTGTTACGGAGCCGATCCGATGTACAATCGATGGTGGCCAGGAGCCCAAGATTGCAGTCCTGAGCTAGTTTCAATTGACGAGGAGGCTATGATGTTTCAGAAAACAGCAAAAGGGTTCTTCGCACTCACATTTGCGATCGTGTGCGCTCAGTACACTGAGCAGAGTGCGCGTGCGCAAGATGCGAATGCCAAGCACACCACCACGATACATAACGCCGGGAAGATGAGCGACGCGCAGAAGATCGCGCTCGCCGTGAGCGCCGGACCCGCGGAGATTTCGAGCAAGGCCACAATCATGGACATGACCGACATGTCCGCGCCGGCCAAACAACTGCGAGCAGGCACGAATGGCTGGATATGCTATGCCATGGTGCAACAGCCGATGTGTCTGGACAAAGAGTGGCAGAAGTGGGCGGCAGCCTGGATGAGCAAGGGCCCGTTAAAAGTCGAAGGGGCGGGCGTCGCCTACATGTTACGTGGCGATCATGGCGCGAGCAACACCGATCCCTTCGCCACGGCGCCTACCGCGGATAACCAATGGGTGGTCGCGCCGGCCCACATCATGTTGCTCTACGCGGATCCCAAGATGCTCGACGCCTATCCAACGGATCCGAAGACTGGCGGGCCTTGGGTGATGTGGAAAGGGACTCCCTACGCTCACGTTATGGTGCCCGTTTCGCCAACAAAAGGGGCGACAATGCCGTCCAAGTAGCGCGGCGCCCTTTTGGGCAATCTAGCTTCTTGCACCCGAGTTAAGCGAAACGCCGCGAATGGTATCCTGGAAGCGTAAGCCACATACAATAGCTTCTTGATATCCCACCGCTTTGTTCCGCTTACAAGAATGAGACGAAAATGAAGAGTTTGAATGTATTGAAGTGCCTGATTCCGTTTTGCGCGGCGGTCTCTCTGGCCGCGCAGCAGACCCCGCAGCCTCCAGCGCAGCAGCCCCCGAAGCCTCCGGTTACTCAACCGGGAACGCCCGCTCCAGTGAAGCCGCCCGGCGCCGAAGCCAGTTCGCCGGGAACCAGCGGACCGATGGTGATCGTGTCTCCCGACACCGTGGTTCTCATCGTCGGCGGCGAAAAGATGACGCGTGCCCAATTCGAAGAACTTCTGGCGGCTTTGCCGGACCAGGTTCGCGCAACGGCGTCGGGGCCCGGACCGGGAAGGCGGCGGCTAGGCGACCAACTCGGCGAGATCATGTCGCTTGCGCAGGAAGCGCGCAAACGCAAACTGGATCAGACCTCCGCCGTCAAGCAAATGATCATGATTCAGTCTGACCAGATCCTCGCGGGCAGTTTGGCCAAGCAGGTGACCGACGAAACCAAGCCGACAGAAGCCGCGCTGCGCGCGTATTACGATGGGCACAAGGGTCAATACGAGACCGCCAAGGCCAGCCACATTCTGATTCGGTTCAAGGGATCGCCTGCGGCGGCCAAACCAGGCAGCAAGGAACTGAGCGAAGAGGAAGCCTTGGCCAAGGCGCAGGAGATCCGCAAGAAATTGCTCGCTGGCGGCGACCTCGCAGCCACGGCTAAAGCGGAATCCGACGACGCCGTGTCAGCCGCGCAGGGCGGATCGCTGGGCACGTTCTCGCATGGCCAAATGGTGCCTGCTTTCGATCAAGCCGCGTTCAGCCTGCCGTTGAATCAGATCAGTGAGCCGGTGAAATCGCAGTTCGGCTATCACATCATCCGAGTGGAAGAGCGCAGCAGCAAGAGCTTCGAGCAAGCCCTGCCCGATATCGAGAAACAGTTGAAACCCCAGTTAACGCGTGAAGCCATGGATGCCATCAAAAAGCAGATCCCGGTCACGCTCGACGATTCTTATTTCGGAAAGTAAGACTGCGGCGTCTTCCGCGCCGCCGGTCACTTCGTGACCGAGGAATACAAGAATACGACGAATGGGCCGCTACGCGTCCCTGAATTCAAGGCTGTCCCTGAATGCAAGGCTTTACAAGCCGTCTCCCACCTGATAGCATGGCGCGGAGGGGGAACCGCAACATGGGAAAGGTTTTGGCTTTCGTTTACGGGGTGATCGCATACGCGATCTTCTTCGTCACTTTTCTGTACGCTATTGGTTTTGTCGGCAACCTGGTTGTTCCGCGATCGATCGATGCGGGCGGACCGATCGACGAGTTCGGTACGGCGCTGGTCATCAACGCGGCGTTGCTCGGGCTCTTCGCGATCCAGCACAGCGTGATGGCGCGGCTGAGCTTCAAGAAGTGGTGGACCCGAATTGTTCCCAAGTCCATGGAGCGCAGCACGTACGTTCTGATCGCCAGCCTGCTGCTGGACGTCATGTATTGGCAATGGCGGCCCATGCCGTCGGAAATCTGGCGCGTGGATCAACCGGCCGGTGCGCTGATTCTTCAAGCATTGTTTTGGATTGGGTGGCTGACGGTGCTTCTGTCCACGTTCATGATCGATCACTTCGATCTCTTCGGATTGCGCCAGGTGTACCTCAATTTGCGCGGAATCCCGTACACCCCACATGAGTTCAAGACCACGGGACTCTACAAGTATCTGCGCCATCCGATCATGTTGGGTTTCGTAATCGCGTTCTGGGCAACGCCCGTCATGTCAACCGGGCACCTGGTGTTCGCGCTCGCGACTACCGGCTATATCCTGATCGCGCTCCAATTCGAGGAGCGGGACATGAAGACCATCCACGGCGAAACGTATCAGGCCTATCAGGAACAAGTGCGCATGCTGATACCCGGGCCGGCGCGGAGCGAGGCGAACAAGGAGAAAAGGAAAGCGGCCGGGCAACCCTAGATCGGACCAGCGGCGCTACGGCTCAATCCGGCTCACCACGGCCTGAAACTCTTCATCGGTCAACCAGTTCTTTCCAGGATTGCCGCTTTGATAATTCCGCGCGCGCCAGAGCTGGAGCGGGCAGGCTACGTACAACTCGCCGCGTTGGAAGTCGTAGAGAATTTGCAAGTGAGTTCCGGGCGACTTTGGATCGGCGAACGGCTTGGCGCGCAAGTTCAAGTACATGGCGCGATCGCCCGCCAGCCAGCGGTCCTCATTCGCCCGCTCGACGAGCATCCGGGGAAGTTCGTATTGAATGTGCAAACCCCAGCTTCCGGTAATGGTCAACACAGTCCGCTTCGAGACGCGGAACTGTTCTACTTGATAAGACCAGCACTGGCCTCCGCCGCACTTCTGGCCAAACGCGACCGTGCCTTGGGTCAGGAAATACACGAGAAACACCGCGGCTACGCTTACACCAGCTACTGCGCCCGCGGTCCACAGAACTCTTCGAATGAATGGCGTCACAACTAACTGCTTCATTATGGGGGAAAATGGAGGGGAATGAAATCGCTGCTGACTTGTTTTGCCGCTGTGTTGGCGGCCGGTGCGGCCTTCTCTCAAACGCGCCGCCCGCGCAAGCCCAGCGCACCGCCGCCGGCCGCTGCCACGGCGGAACGCACGTCCTGGCCGCTCGAAACGCTCACTGTGACCGGCAACCAGAACTACACCGCGAGTCAGATTCTGGCCGTCGCCGGACTTCGCATCGGTCAAACCGCGGGTAAGCCTGAATTCGACGCTGCGCAGGAGCGCTTGGAGGCAACCGGCGTTTTCGACGGTGTCGGCTACCGCTTCACGCCGGCGAAAGACAACCAGGGTTTCGACGGAACCATCGAAGTTGTGGAAATGGGCCAGATGTACCCGTTGCGCTTCGAGGACCTGCCCGCCGCGGATGAGGAACTCCGCGCCTGGCTAAAGCAGAAAGATCCGCTATTCGCGCTGAAGATTCCAGCGACGAAGCGAGAGCTCGACCGCTATGCGCAATGGATCTCCGAATTTCTTGTCCAACGGAACTATCGCGAACCCGTGACCGGAAAGGTAACCGCCGAAGGTTCGCCGGATCTGACGATCGTGTTTCGCCCCTCGAAGCCCCGGCCTTCGGTGGCGCGCGTCAAGTTCACGGACACCGGCGAGCTTCCAGCGGAGACGCTGCAGACCGCCATGTACGGCGTCGCCATCGGTGTGGTTTACGCGCAGCCGCAATTCCGCGTGTTGTTGGACACCACCATCCGTCCGCTGTACGAAGCGCGGGGCATGATCCGCGTGGCTTTCCCGAAGATCGAAACCGAGCCGGCCAAGGACGTGGACGGCGTCGAGGTCACGGTGCAAGTCGCGCCCGGCCCGGTCTACAAACTGGGCAAGGTTGGCTTCTCGGGCGTAGACACTTCATCGCTGCCGAAATTATCCAACCTCGAGGCCGGCAAACCAGTGAACTTCGATGACGCGAAGGCTGCCCAGGAGCGCATCGCGGAAAGTTTGCACCGCGGCGGCTATTTGCAGGCTGCCTCTCAAGTCAAGCGCGATATGCACGATGCCGAGAAGACCGTCGATCTCCTGTTCCAGATCGTTCCCGGCCCTCAATTCAAGTTCGGCAAGCTCAACATCGCGGGGCTGGACATTGAGAGCGAGCCGGTGATCCGCAAGCTATGGGGCCTTCAGCCGGGCAAGCCTTTCAACGCCGACTACCCGAGCCATTTCCTGGATCGCGTCAAAGAGCAAGGCATCTTCGACAACCTGAAATCGACGCGCGCGGAAACCAAAGTGGATCAGAACGCGCTGACGGTGGATGTCACGCTGTACTTCAACAGGTAGAGCGGGCGCTTCGCGTCCCAGAATTACTTGCCTGCGGTGATCGCGCCTGTTGTCGCATTCACGAAAACGCCGTAGCCGGTCTTTTGGTCCCCCCACAGCACATACCACACCGGCGCGGGAAAACGGGCTGCACTCCCTAAGGACATGAACCAAGTCTTGTCCGGATGCTTCTTCACCCAGGCCTCGGTCTTTCCCAGCGCTGTCTTGTACGCCGCTTCGGAATCGACCGCGAATTCCGCGATCTGAAACGGCCTGCTGGTACCCGTGGCGCCGCTCCAAACCTGGGCGCCCCCCATCGTGACCCCTTTGCTGATCTTCGGTTTCTGATCGACTACCGAAAAGGTAAGCGTCCGCGCCTCGCGCCGGCTGGGCGAAACGAAAACGGCGGTCCACATCGCCGCCTTGCCATCGGCGTTTTTCATGCCCTCAACTTCACCGCTAGCCAGACTGAGCGGCAGCAAGTCGGTAGCCCACGAGTGCGCCGGCTTGTACATTTCCCAGAAGGCAGTTTTTCCCGAAACGGGTTCGGAAGGTACCACAGGTTCTTTCTTCGTCTCCGTGGGTTTGGTCTCGGTGGTTGTGAGACTGGAACATGCAGTCAACACCAGAATCGCGGCAACTACAACAGAGCCTCTTGCGAAATTAGCCATAAGTCACCGTTTCCCATGTTAGCCAATTCACCTGTGATAGATTAGACGCGCATGGCGAGAAGCGGCATCTTGGTGACCAAATACCATCTGCCCACGATTTTGACTGCTTGCTTTGCCATGGTCTGGTTTGTTTTGCGGGCGCACTTCCAATCGATCACCCACGACGAGGCCGATTCTTACATCGGATACGTGCTGCAAGATTGGCCGTCGCACTGGTACCCCTCGAACGGCAATCACGTCCTGAATTCCATCCTGATGCGTCTGCTGACCTGGATGTTCGGTATCTCGCACCTCGCGGCGCGAGGGCCGGCCCTTCTGGGCGCAGCGATCTATATGTCGGCTGTATTCCGGCTGTGCATCCTGATCAGCGATGAAGAGATCCTGATCTGGCCGCTCTTCGTCTGTTTCGTCTACAACCCTTTCATCATGGACTACATGGTCGCCGCTCGAGGCTACAGTCTGGCGCTGGGCTTCCTGATGATAGCGATTTGGATTGTGGCGAACCAGATCCTCCACTATCGTCCGGGCGGCGAACCGGCTCTGCGCCGCGCTTGCGCCCTGGCATCGGCCAGCGCGGCTCTCTCGTTCTGCTCGCATTTCGGGTTCGCCTATGTGAATGCGGCGTGCATCCTTCTGTTTTTCGCCTGGGCGTGCGTGCGGACATCGAGCCTGAGGGAACGCGCACGGCTGGCCGTCGCTTGCCTCCTGCCGGGACTGCTGGTCGTATTGCCGATCGCAGGAGGCGTGCTCTGGAAGTGGATTCCCGGGCAGATCTATCTTGGCGCGCGCTCGTACAGGGAAACGTGGCACAGCATTATTGTTTCGACTTTCTACGAGCTGAATCCGTACGTTGTGAATCCGCTTCTTCTTGCGGCCCTCGATCGAATCCGGCCATTTCTCCCGGCGCTCATAGTTACGCTGTGCGTTGCGCAATTCGCGCTTCTGGCGGTCCGGAGATGGAGAGCGGATGAAACGCGGCGTTCGCGGCTGTTTCCGGTTGCGATCTTCGTGTCCGCCATGATTGGGCTGACCATGTTCCTGCACTGGCGACAATTGAAGCTGGTGGGGCTTCCGTTGCCAGAAGAAAGGTACGGCATTTTCTTCGTGCCGCTGGCATTGCTGGTGTTCGGGATTGTCACCTCTATCAGCCCGCCATCCGCCGCCGGACGGATTCTGCGCAAGGCCAGTATCGCGTTGTTGTTCATTGGTGCGCTGTATTTTATCGGTTGCCTGCGCATGATGTATTTCCGCCAATACAAATTTGGCGCGGATGTAAAGGCGGCATTTCCGACGATTCAGGAGGCCAGCCGCCGCCAAGGAGTGCATGAGGTTCCCACGTCTTCCGATTACTCGTCGGCGCTTAACTTTTACCGCATCTACTATCACGACTCCAACCTGGAGCAGTTTCGATACAGCGATCCACCACCTTCCGGCAAGCGCATGTATGTCCTGCCGTACGGTTACAATCAGGAGTTCATCAAGAAAGAGGGCCTCAAAGTCATCTTTCACGGCGAGCTAACCGATTTATCGGTACTGGTGCACGAAGATTCGGAGCCACGCGCCCCGTGAACTGTTTGCCGGCGACTAGAAACTGAGTCGTATCGCGAGCTGGATGCGCCGCGGCGGGCGCGCCGACGTGGGCTGCATGAACAGCGGGTTGGCCTGGTTGCCCGCGGGATCGAACCGCAAGCCAGTGTCGATGCCTGAGAACTGCGTATGGTTGAAGGTGTTGTACGACTCGAATCGAAGCTGCGCCTTGAAGCGCTCGCTGACCTGCAGATTGCGGTACAGCGATACGTCCCAATTGTCCACACCCGGTCCGGTCAGGGTGTTCCTTCCCAGGTTTCCGATTGACGCTGGCGGCCCTTGCCGCGGTGGACCGAAACGCAGGCCCGCAGGCGCGTCCGGATTCACGACGTCCACTCGAGCGCTCTCGGATTGCGAACCGGTCGGGCTTGGCAGGGAATTGATCAGGCTGTAGCCCGGCGTAAACGGACCGCCGGTGCTCATGCGCGTCACACCCGAGATCTCCCAGTTGTCCGCGAGCCAATGCACCGGCCTGAACTGCATCGTTTTGGACGGCTTAGGCAGGTTCCAGTGATAACTCGCCGACAGCGTGTGTGTGCGGTTGAAACCGGCAGGGCCATAGTTCCGCGCGCGGGGATCCATGAATGGGTCCACCGCATTGCTGTACGAATCCGCCGTATCCAGCGCCTTGCTGAACGTATAGGAAACATTGCCGCTGATTCCGTGCCGGAAGCGGTGCGCAAAACTAGCCTGCAGCGAATGATAATTCGAAGCTCCGGCGAACTCGTAAAGATTGACATCGCCCAAGCCCTGGAACGTGCGCAGGAAGTTGGGCGGCAGCGCACTGTTGCTGGTAGTGGGGTCGCGGTTCTGCGGGTTGAGCGTCAGAAAAGTCGCGCCCAGCGGCACGGGATTGATGTTGCGCTGCCATAGCAGGTGGCGCCCCAACGATCCCACGTATGCAATTTCAACCAGCTCCGAGCGTCCGATCTGCTGCTGGATACTGAGGCTGTAATTGTAAACCGCCTGCTGCCGGCCCTTCCCGGCGAGCGACGTAACGCTTCCATTCGGCGAAAGCAGACCTGCGCTTGCCGTGGCCTGAATATCGGCGAAGGTTCCGTAATACTGCGTCGGAGTATAGATGGTCGGCGGATTGCCGATCTGGCCCATTACAGGATTGCCTTCGATCCGGTCGAAAAAGATTCCGCCGCCGCCGCGGATCGCGGTTCGTCCTCTGCCAAACGGGTCCCACGCAAATCCGAACCGAGGGGCCACGGCTACAGGAGCCACGGTGTACAACCCGAGCGGCACGCCATTCTTGCCGCCGATCACATCGCCATTCGCAGGATTGCCGGCTCCAGGAGCGAACGCGCCGATCAACCCGGCGGGATAGGTGGCTCCGGTGATGGGATTGAGTGCGACCTTGACATGATTCGCGTCGAAGCCCGGACGGAGCAGCACCGGCGCATTGGCCGGATCGTAGGCCGACAGCAGGAATGAAGCAAGCTGAAGCCGCGCGTCATATTGCGGCGGATCATGGTAGAAGCGGACGCCATAGTCGAGGGAAAGATTGCGTTTGACGCGCCAGGTGTCCTCGATGTAGATCTCGGTATTCGTGAACATGAAATTGCCCTGGGGCCGGGCTGTCGCTTCAGCATACGTGTCGTAATTTCCGAGCAGCGCGTTCGCGTAGGCGTTGTTGGCATCCAGCGCGTTATTGCCGTCGGTGCCGAAACTGATGCTACCGCGCGTCGCGGAACTGGCACTCTGCAGTTTTTGTGTGCGCTCGAAATAGACGCCGATCTTGTAGGTATGCGTCCGCCAGATCTTGCTGACGTTGTCGGTAAGGTGATAGATGGTGTTCTGATTGAAATACGGCGTGCCGTCGTTTATGGACGGGTTGGCCGCGTTCTGGATGCCGCCAAACGTCATGTTCGGGATCAGATTCAAGGTATTCAAGCTGGGATTCCGCTGCGCAATCGCGATTCCGAGCTTGGTGCGGTCGACCTTGCTCAGATCTTCCGGGAAAAAGGTTAGTGTATTCTGGCTCGCGGCGACGGTGAACTCGTTGAACGTGGAGGCAGAAATCAGATTGGTCGAATGCACCGTCGCAAGGCGGCCTGGCTGTCCGAATACGATGGGAGTCAAAGGGAAATTCAGCGAGCCATCCACCCACAGTCCGTAGGGCGCGTGCTGCTGGTCCGCGTTGTTGCTGACGCTGACGTACAGTTGCCAGTTGTCTCGGGGAGAGTAATCGACGCGCGCGGTTTCGGTGCGGCGCGGATACAAGCCGGCGAGCGAGGAGAAATAATTCCACTGGTAGATGCGCGAGGGATTGGGATCGACGTAGTTGGGCATGGGAAAGATATTCAAGATGGATTTTCCAATGTCCGTCAAACGGTCCTTCGGGATTAGATTGCCCGGGAATGCCGTTTTGCCATTGAGCGGATCCCTGACGGTGATCTTCTTGCCATTGGTGTCGTAGGAATGCGAGAAGTCGCCGTCGCGCTCGAGCGCAGTCGGCACCGTAACCGACTTGGTTCCGTATTGCACCACCTGCTGCTGGAATTCCTGATTGAAGAAGAAGAACACCTTGCTCCGGTTGCGGTGCAGGACCTTGGGGATGATCACCGGCCCGCCGATGGTATAGCTAACGATGTTGTAGCGATACTCGGTGCGCGGCCGGCCGGCCAGATTGGCGAAGTAATCGTTGGCGTTCAGGGCTTCATTGCGCAAATACCAGGCGGCCGATCCGTGGAACTGCTGGCTGCCGCCCTTGGTGATGACACTGATGGAGCTGGGATTGCGGCCGTACTCGGCGGAAAAATTCGACATGAGCACGCGCACTTCGGCGATGGAATCCATGGAGGGCATGCTGTGCACGCTGCCGTTCGAGCCGGTGTCGAGGTTGCTCACGCCGTCGATGGTCATGTTCTTGGAGTCGTTACGGCCGCCTAGAATAAAGATGTTGCCAATGCTGGTAGGGCCGGGAGCGTCGCGGCCGTCGCTGGTGTCCACGACGCCGGGCATCAGGCTGACGGCGTCGAACACGTCGCGCCCGCGCAAAGCCAGATGATCGAGCTGATCGCCGTTCAACACGCCGCCCTTCTCACCCGAGGCGAGATTCACAGCGATCACGTCGGCGGAAACGGTAATGGACTCGGCAAACTCGCCAATTTGCAGCGTGATCTGTCCCAGCGAGCGCTGCTCACTGGAGTTGATGGCGATGCCGGTCTGGCGATAGCGTTTGAATCCGGGCGATTCGATCCCGAGGGTGAAAGTGGCGGGGGTCAAATCGGGAAAAGAGAAGAATCCTTCGTTGGTAGTCAGGACGCTGCGAACGAACCCGTTGCCTTCGCCGGTAAGCGTGACTTTGGCGCCCGCGATCACCGCGCCGCCGGAATCGTGGACGGTGCCGGAAAGCGCGCAGGAAGTGTTTTGCGCCCGCAGAAATGCGGCCAGGACAACGAAGAAGACAACCAGCTTTAGACGCACGGTTTACCCTCCCCCAACTACGGATCTACTTAGGAGCGATTGTTTCATAAGTTTGGGTCGGGGGTCAAATGGCGGGGCGGAATTCAAGAATCCAAGAATCCAAGAATTCGAGGAAGCCCGCTTCGCGTCGGCCTTTGGTGTGCGTTTCAGGGTGCTACTCAGTCGTCATCGGGGTCGAAGCGGGTGTTTCGGGCTTCTTCGTAGCGGTCGTCGCGGCGGATGTAGGTCTCGATTTCTGCGTTTGAAAAAACAAACCCATCGTCGGCGGGATTGTATGGAACTCCTTTACTTTTGTGCAGTTTCAGGAGGCGGGAGGCCCGCAGCAGGTCGTAGTTCTCCTGTTTGCGGCGCTCGGCCTGGAGTTCTACGAGTTGTTTGATGACCCGTTCGCGCTCGCGGAGGAGCCGATTCTCGTGCATGCCCAGGTTGGCGAACATGCGGCTTTGGTCGCGGTAGGCTTTGGCCATGGCGAGTGCGTCGTGGACTTCGGGATGCGCGGTGTTGACGTCGCCGGCGTGCTCCGTCATGCCGACTACGAGCAGATTGTTTTCGAGCGCGGTGATGCGGTTGAGTTTCCAGGAGAGGTCGACGATGGATTGGGTGAGCGCTCGCTCGGTGTCGTTCTTGGGGTGGTATTGGTCGAAGAAACCTTGGGTGAAGCGTTTGTAGGCGGCCAGGTCCTCGTCGGGCATGACCATGACGTGGCCGGTGAGGCCGTGGCGGAGTGCGTTAAGCGAGGAACGCTTTTTGCCTTCTTCGGTGCGGGGGCCGGTGGAATGTTGCGCGTTGGCGCGATTGGCGGCGACGCGCTGGGGGCTCGAGGCTGGGGACTGGTCTTGACCGTTCGGTTTGGTAGATGTTGTTTCTTGCATAATTGGACCTCCATCTCCTGAGTAGCATGCCGTTGGGTGGCTGGAAGGATGGAGGCGCTGGGAAGTTGTTGAGGGGTAAGGGAAGAAAAAGTTGCTCGGATTGTGACTAAAAAAGGTGTGGCGGCCCGAAAAGTCTCAAATGGCTGGACGAGTAAATCTCCTTGACAACAAGGGGCGGACGTATCGCTCCGAGAAAGACATTCCCTTTCTGGTACGCTAGGGGTATGAAGATTACAGTCGAGTGCTCGACAATCTCGGGAAGGGTTGTTCGGCGGGAGGACGGTGGAGTACGTTGACACAACCACTAAACCATTGGAGGATGAGTTAATGACAATCGACGAACTCAAGCAGCTTACAAAAGGGGTGGTTGCGGAGGCGCGGCAGTTGAACTCAGCACACACATACGAGAAGGAAGCGCCGGTCAATTATGCTTGTATTTTTGCACAGAGCGCCGCTGAGTACATGGAATTAATCAATGCGGCTCGCCAGATGGGTCCGGTAGCAGACGATACGGCAACGGGCCCTGTTTTTCACATCGCTCGGCTCTCCACTGCCGCGGGCGTTCTCCGGTTGCTGAAAATCCGACGCCCTGATCCGAAGCGACCGGAGCGCGGGGATGCAGATTTCACCGTTGCTGACTACGCCGCGTTCAAGAGAGAGTACCTCGGCCGACCAGGCTTCGGTCTCATCGAGCGACCACACATGGAAATGCTCGAGCTAATCGACCCATCCTTCAATGTGCTGGCCTATTATTCCAACCCTACGCTCGCTACGGTGCTAAAGCTCGGTGCCGAAGAACCGGCCAGTTCCGAGTAGATGCCTTTCGGGCCCCTATCGCCATGGACGAGCACCCCAGGTTCGAAGGTTGACGGAGCAACGTGTGCGCTTGGCGATTCATCAACCCAACTTCTTGCCTCGCTTGAAGGTACTACAGAAGCTCGCGAGCGCAGATGTTTGGTGCGTACTAGACTCCGTTCAGTACTGTGCTAGGGAATGGCAGAATCGTGCACGTGTCGTTTCAGTGCATGGCGAAAGACCATCATTTTGGCTTTCGATACCCGTGCGACGACCGAACGGGCGCAACACGGCCATTAGGGGTGTAGTTGTCGCAAGTCCCTCCTCGACAGCCCACTTAATACAACGAACTCTCCTTCACTCCTTCCGGCGAGCGCCGCATTGGGATGCAATCAGCGATCTTCTTACCACTCTCCAACCGCTCCTGGCGGCTGAGAAACTAGCGCAACTCTGCGTTGACATCACCTGCGCGCTGGTACAAATCGCGGGTCGCCGCCCTACTGTATTGTTAGCGTCATCGCTCCCAGTGACAGGTGAGTCTTCGACTTTAATTGCCGCCATCTGTAGGCACACTTGAAGGCCACTACGTACTTGGCTGACAGCGGCGCGCGCAACTACTTGCAGGAAGCTGACTTCACAGGCATTGAGCTATGCTGGCAAAACTGGCACGAGCCTCCAGAGGAGTGGCCGGGCATCGGTTCATGGAGAGACGTTGCCAGCGTCAATTACCTCTCCAGAGTGGGACCAGAACAGTTTAGGCGGCATCTCCTGGGCGGTGAATTCACCCCTGAACCAACCTCCCTTCCTCATTTCGAGCCATGCCCAGGTCAGGAGTAAGTGAGATGCCGCGTAAGCACCGAACCCTGGGTAGCGTCGTGTTAGACGTAGATGGTGTGATTTGGATTGAGGGCGCACCGGCACCGAACGCGATCACGTTCCTCCGTGACCTGCGCCGAGACGCGATACCTTTCTGTTTGCTGACCAACGATTGCAGTGTCTGCAAGGCCGACCGCCAACAGTCATTGGAGCAGGCTGGGTTGGACGTTCGGGCCAGCGAACTAGTAACAGCGGCTGAGGTTACCGCGGATTGGCTTAAAAGCACGGCCGTACGATCGATTATGTATCTTGGCGCTCCGGCGGCTTTGCGGGACGTGGCCAAGGGAATCCGTGTACTCGAAAGCGGTCCCGTGGATGCTGTCGTGGTAGGAGATTTGTTCGCGGACTACAATCGGCAATCGCTTGATAGAGCTGCGAAAGCCCTGAGCGACGGGGCGGCACTCGTGGCGATGCAGAGTAACGATGGTTCTCACCCGCTGCGCATCACCTCGATGTGCATATCGGCTATCGCTCCTACTTTGATTTCGTTTGACGCATCCAAACCTGACAGTGCCTATGCGATCTTGTACTCATCACTAGCAGGCGTGGAGGATGTCGGGGCACTGTCGCAGTGTGACCCGCAGTTAACTGAGCGCCGCCTAGTCACACTGAGGAGCGTAGCCCACGGGCGTCGCTTCGCCAAGCCTTGCATTACCGATCTGGTGGGTTACGTGAACTGGCGTCTGACAGGTGCGCTGACAATGAATAGCATTTCATTCGCCGAGACGGGTGTCGGCCTAGGAGTCGGAAACTGCGATGTGCTCGCTGTAGTTGATGACATCGTGCCGCGGCTCGTGGCTCCTGGTGAACAGATCGGTAACACAATAACCACTGGTGCTGAAGGACTTGGGATTGAGGCAGGCATCCCCGTATGTGGAGGGTGCCCCGACACACTGAGCTCTGTTGTCGGAGCTGGGCTCCTGAAAGCATCAGAGACGATGCTATATCTTGGCACGTTCGGTTCTTTGCTGCAGTTGGACGCAAACGTAGACACACTTCTGAATTCCCCTTGCTGCCTGAGATCACCATTTCGCTGGCATCTGTCTGTTCCTGGTCTCGGTCCGGAGATCGAGACGTTAAGTCGTCAGTGGTTGAACTCTGAACCTGTGGCGGCCCGTTTGAGCTTGTTTGATCAGGCGGCGATGCAGGTACCTCCGGGCGCCGGCGGGACACTCTTCCTAGTTCCACGCTGGAAGGTCGGCATGATGCCGGTCGGCAAATATGAGTTTGTGGGCAACAGGAACAGTGGTATTGGGGACGTTTCCACACAGGCGCGAGCCGTCTTGGAGGGCGTGGCCTACGCAGCACTTGCGTTGGACCTGACCATCAGTACCCCCATAAAGGTGAGTGGCGGCGGAGCACGTAGCCGCATTTGGCTCGATATCTTGTCCAGTGTCCTTAACCGTGAGCTTGAGGCTCGCTCTATGTCATGGGAGGCTATTGGGGCGGCTGACATCGCCGCGAAACTAACGTGGAAACGGATGTCAGCGACTCGGTCATTTTATTCATCGTCGGCCCAATCAGATGTTGATCGGGCCCTTATAGAGGACAACTGTCAACGCGCGAAGGAGCTCTATCGTGGAAAAGACTGGTTATAATGCCGTCGCAACACCGGAAGTGGAGACATTTTACGGACAATTGGTTTCGTTGCGTGAACGGTATAGAGTACACACGTCCGCGACGCTGGCTGTGCTCACCGCTCTCACGTTCATATCCGCTGAGATTGTCCCAGCAGTTCAAAAATTCGTCCTCACTAGTGGTCTCCTTCAGTTCGTCACGCTCATAGCGCTTCTTGATCTCGCAGTGGCTATCTACCGTCAGCAACGACCGCCTGCCGTGCGACTAGCGACAAACCAAGACGAATCAATGCCGAAGCTCATTGAGGCCACGCCGCGCTGTCGGACCGATGGTGCGGATTTACTTGAGTACGCTGGCGCGACGACTCTCCCGTTGATTAGAGCCATTCGGCGTGAGGGTGTACCCATGCGGATGCTCGTAAAGCACCCCGAGACAGTCGCTGGTTTGCAAAAGCAGCGAATGATCACGACTCTTGATACGCTTTACAACTCCATCTTTGACAGGTATGAAGGCTTATTTGAGATTCGCTGCTACAGACTACCATTCACTATACGGGGACGCCGCCTTGGCAAAGAAATACTTGAGCTCGGATGGCTCACGTCGGATACAAAGCGACAGACCGCATACGGTCATGCAAACCCATCCATTATCGCCGATTTGTCCACTAAAAGCACTGAACATCTTCGCGCCTTCTTCGACAAGACTTTCGACGATCTTTGGAAAGACGAAGATACGGAGGACGGGCGAGCCGTACTTCAGCAGCTGCAGGGTAACGTTTGAATCTTGTGACGAAGATTGTGAAGAGTGCCATCTTGGCAGGAGGCGTTGGGGACCGAACCCGTCAAAGTCCGCCTCGGTAGGCGGCGTAGCGAGTTGCTCCGGCGGACTGGGCATGGAAGGCGAAGGAGTGAAAGGACGGAAGAATGGCACATAAGGTGACGTTGGAAGTACATAAGCACGAGCATGAAGATATTTACCACGACAGGGCTCGTATACCAGAATTGTTTCGCGGCGGCATACGCGAGGGCCGAATATGCAAAATCTCGGTAGCTGGGAAGAGCAAACTTCTAGAGATCCGAGGGATCGTTTCCGAAGGGCGAAAGATCATTAGGCTAGATGACGTAACGAGGAACGATCTCGGAATCCACTATGGGGATACCAAGGAGTTCTCCCTCCGGAAAGTATGGTGGATTGGCCAGTTCTGGTGGGCATGGCACGCATCCGATCCGACACCGAGACTTGGCGCCCGGTTGGGCATACTTGGCCTGATCCTCGGCGTGATCGCTCTGGTCATAGGCGTGATTCCTCTCGTGAAGGGATGCTAAGGGTTTCACCACTTCTCCATAAACTCCTTGATGACCTGCTCGGGACTCAGAGTCAAATAGGTTTCTGCGGTTGCCAGATCGTCGTGGCCGAGGAGCCGCTGCATTGCTGGCAGGCTGATCCCCTTCTGCACCGCCGTCACGCTGAACGTGTGAGAGATGGCTGTCGCGCAGCTCTCGGTCGTTCAGACATAGTCGGCGTTTTCCAATTGGCATCGTTCGCATCGCTGGAATCCTTCGAGAGACTGGCGTGAAGGTCCTTCTGCTTTTACTAAATATGCATCCGGGCGGCCACCTATAGCTTTGGCGGTTCTACATCATCCAGGGATCTCGGCTGGCTATTGCGATGAAATCGGTAGTGCGAATGCAATCCATCGACCACCACGATACGCCGATCAACCGGTTGGCGTTTATGAATCGGCGCTGGGTTTCCTGGAGTGAACTGGTGGGGTCTACAATGCGGAGCACACCGCCGTCCTTCAGAACCTCTGCGAGCCAACCGGAACGGAAAACATCGCTCGGTCCCGGGCTGTGCGCTATTTGGCCGTCGAAACCCAAAAGAAAACGGTGCTCGAAGATGGCAGCGGGCGTCGTCCGCCCGAGGATGTCTCCGGGCCGGACTATGAGCCCGTATAGATCATGCTGCGGAAGGTCTGTCATTAGGAACATTAATCCCCCCTTTGCTCCAGTATCGCGCTTTTGGAGACATCGAGGGAGTCCGAATTCCCGCCTGACACCTCCACACTTTGTCTGAAACCAGTTTCGAGCCGCCTTGGTGTGACGACATTGCCGTCCAGGTGAAATCCAGCGGACGCCGCAATTTGCCGCGCGTCAGGGGCCCTCACCCGCAGTTTTCGCGCATGGTGGCAAAAAGGCGGCCAGCCGGAACCGCGGCCTGGGAGTTCGGACACGGCGCGGGGCGCTCGCGACGGCTGCCCCTTGTTTTGGTCGTCCAGCCTGATAAGGATTGCGACCCGACGATAGGAGTCGCAGATAGGCGAAAACAGGGGGCAGCCGGTGGAAAGCCGGCCAGCATGCGCGCAACAGTTAGGTTTAGCGAGGGGGTTGGAAGCCCGGCTCGCTCGACGCGCGCAGGGATCGTAGTTCGGCGCCGGGCTTTTGATCAGTGGCCAGTCCGCGGACGAAGGGGCAGCAGACTGCTTGGAACACCTATAAGGGCGGCATCGATGCAAGCGCCTGGATTGCGTTATCCAGGAGAGTTGGGACCGGCTTCTTCACTGAGGCGTTACGCTTGCGAGTTGCGTGAGCCTTCTTGGCAGCCGCGCTACGCTTCTTGGCCACGGTGTTCGCTTTCCGGGACTCGGCGGCTTTGCGGCCGGCCGCGCGATGTTTCCGTTTCGCTGCTGCTTTCTTGCCGGCAGCCCTGCGCTTTCTGGTGATGGCCGCTTTCTTTGCGGCGGCGCTGCGATCGGTGGCGTTCTTCATGCTGGGAGAAGTATATCAGGGAGCGGATAACTTGGTACTCCTATTCGGAAATACGGTCACGTATGCTAGCGTCGCGCAGGCTCTCAGCCAGGCTCTCAGCCTGGCTCTCAGCCACTCGTGTCGAGTCTGTGCTTGGCCGAGGCGAGAAGCGTCGAGACGAGTCTCGACGCGGCAGCCTAAGAGGCTGCGCCACAGGCGCCGAATGCGTTACCGAACTTCTGAAATGGTTGTACAGAGTCTCGTAACGTATTCTACGCTACCGCTCCCTCACGGTCGCGGCTCAGCTACAGCGCGCGCGTCGGTTGTCGAATACGTCACAGTAATTACGAAACCGCGTACTTAGGTTGCGCAAGAGGCTCAGAGCGTTCATACTTCCAGCATGAGCCTCAAGAATGCGGCATTTCTGGCGCTGATCGGGACGGTCTTGGCGTCGCTTCTTTTGTTGGTAGGTTTGATCGACGATGCGGTCGGTGTGGTGCGCGGTCTGATTCCTGCTGTGAAGCTGGTTGCTTCATTTATCGACGCTTTCGCTGGCGTGACTGTCGTGGTGTTCTTTTACGCTTTCCACAATGCGCAGTCTTGAGGTTGTAGCACCGAGACGAGTCTCGGCGCAGCAGACACGAGTGTCTGCGCCACAAGAAACAATGTCCATAGTTCAATGGAATGGCAGGGTACCTGCCACACAGGCAAGAATGCCTGTGCCACACTGAATACAGGTGCCGGCGCCGCTAAACTTTCATCTGGATCATTACGACGGGCCGCTCGATCTGCTGCTGGACCTCATCCGCAAGCAGCAGATCGACATCTACGACATCCCCATTGCTTCCATCACGCAGCAGTACCTGGATTACATGCAGCGCGCCCTGGAACTGGACATGGAGCTGAGCGCCGAGTTCGTCTACATGGCCGCGACGCTCATCCACATCAAGTCGCGGATGCTGCTGCCCAGGGATCCGGAACTGGACGCGATCTCGCCGGAAGAAGATCCGCGGCAGGAGCTGGTGGATCGCCTGCTGGAGCACGAGCGCTTCAAGAACGCGGCGGAAATGCTGCAGCAGAAACGCATGGTCGAAGAAGCCATCTGGTCGAATCCGCAGATCAATCAGTTTCTCGCTGAAGACGAGGATCCAGGACTGGCGGTCACGCTCTTCGATCTGGTGAAGACGTTTCAGACCGTGCTCGAGCGCGCCAAGAACCGTCCGATCTACGAAGTTGGAAAAGAGGACATCAGCGTTCCCGACATGGTGCGTTATCTGGAGGCCGTGTTCCGGCCTCTGCGCAAGAGCGATACTCTGTCGGTGGCGGATCTTTTCGAACGGCAAAGCAGCCGCCGCGCGATGATCTGCCTGTTCCTGGCGATCCTGGAACTGGTACGGCGCCAGGCGCTGATGTTGACCCAGAAGGACGCTTTCGGCGACATTGGATTAAAGAAGCACCCGCGTTTCGACGAGGTGCTTGCTCAGGACGAATCGCTCACCGCAATTGAACAGGAATACACCTAAACCGAATGGAACCGACAGAAGTGCAATCTGGCGGCGATCAATTGCCGATGCCGGACCAACCCGCGCCCGTTGACTGGGGCGACGCGCAGCTCAAGGCCGTGGTGGAGGCGGTGGTTTACATCACCGATGAGCCGCTTTCGGCGGCGCAGATCGCGGCCGCGCTGGAACAGCCCGCCGGCAAGGTCACGCGCATCCTGGAAGAGCTGACTGCGGAATACGACAAACCCGAACATGGGCTGTCGATCCGCGAGATCGCGGGCGGCTACAAAATCTCCACCAAGCCGGAACATCACGAGGCGGTCCGCGCATTCGTGAAGAAACTGAATCCGCCCTTCAAGCTTTCGCTGCCCGCGCTGGAGACTCTGGCGCTGATCGCCTACAAGCAGCCGATTACGACGCCGGAGATCATGGAAATCCGCGGGGTCCAGGGCGCGGGTGTTGTGAAGACGCTGCTGGATCGCAAGCTGATTGCGGTGGCGGGAAGAAAGAACGTGGTCGGTAAGCCGATCCTGTACAGGACCACCAAGGAGTTTCTCATCCAGTTCGGCTTGAAGGACCTGAGCGAATTACCGACGCTCAAGGAGTTCGAAGAGTTGAGCCGGTTATCGATGGGCGAGCCGGGTGAAACCGAGCTCTCCGAGAATTCCGAATAGATGCCGCAGGAAAGGCTACAGAAAGTGCTGGCGCACGCGGGCATCGCCAGCCGGCGGAAGGCGGAGCAGTTGATCCTGGAAGGGCGCGTGGCGGTGAACGGCGCGATCGTAACCGAGCTGGGAACCAAAGCCGATCCGCAACAGGACCATATCAAAGTAGACGGGAAACACGTGCGCGCGGCGGAGAAGCCGGTTTATCTGGTGCTGAACAAGCCGCGGAATTGCGTGACCACGGTGGACGATCCGGAGAGGCGCACCACCGTGATGGATCTGGTCCGAGGCGTCAAGGCGCGGGTCTATCCGGTGGGACGGCTGGATTACCAAAGCGAGGGCCTGCTGCTGCTGACCAACGATGGAGAGTTCGCCAAGCGCATCACGGCTGCGGCAACGCATGTCGCCAAGACCTATGTCGTCAAAGTGAACGGCCCGCTGACGTCCGAGCAGGAAGAAAAGTTCCGGCACGGCGTATTTCTGCAAGGAAAACGGACTGCGCCCGCAGGCTTGAAGCTGATTCAGCGCGCAGAAAATCCGTGGTACGAAGTAAAGCTGATGGAAGGCCGGCAGAATCAGATCCGCCTGATGTTCAAGAATTTTGGAAGGCTGGTGGAGAAGCTGCGGCGCGTGAAAATCGGTTTCTTCGAGCTGGGTGCGCTGCGTCCCGGCGAATTTCGCCATCTTACGCCCGCGGAAGTGGCGCGCTTTCGAAAAGTGCTGAAGATGGAGGAGCGATAAAGCATGCCGGCGATTCGCGATCTGCTGCGAGGCAGCCGCACCATCGCGGTGGTGGGCCTGTCGAGCAAGAAGTTCCGCCCGTCCTATGGCGTCGCTGAATACATGCAGCGCGAGGGATACCGCATCATCCCGGTGAATCCGAACGAGACGGAAGTGCTGGGCGAGAAAGCCTACGCGAGCCTGGAGGAAATTACGGATCACATCGATATCGTGGACATTTTCCGGCGCTCGGAATTCGTGGCACCGATTGTGCAGGCGGCGATCCGCGCGGGCGCCGGCGCAGTGTGGATGCAAGAAGGAGTGGTACATGAAGAAGCCGCGCGGAAGGCGAAGGAAGCTGGTCTCACGGTGGTGATGGACCGTTGCATTCTGAAAGAGCACATGCGGCATTTGGGAGATTTACCGGCTTCGGCGCGTAAGTGACAAAGGCTTAGAGTCTCTATAATACTGGTCGATTCTTGTCTCTTCGCACGCGACGACCATCGTGGTAGCGCTCCCTGCCGGTCGCGGCTCAGTTTGCGGCGAAGCCGCACTGAACTGCTAACTAAATCTTTTGTTTGTTTGCGCGCCGCGACGATGTCGCGTCCCCGAACACGCCGGCTGGAAAGCCGGCGGCAGGGAAGAATCCCTGCCCCACAAAGCACAGGCAAGAAAGTGTGGCACAGCCATTCTTGGGTGTGTTCGCGGGGTCGCTACAGCCAGTATTCCCAATGGCGCGTGGCCACGATGTATCCGCACAGACAGGCATTGGTGACGGCGTGCGCCAGGATGCAATCGCCGAGACTGCGAGTGCGCACCATCCACCAGTTGTAGACAATTCCGGCGACCAGCCCCACGTCCCAATACGGGCCATGCTCGGACGCGAAAAGCAGCGCAGTGGCCCAAAACGCCGAGTGACGGTAAGCGCCGAGCGGAACGCTTTGGAACTTGGGCGAGATAAGCCAACGCATCAACCAGGCACGCCAAAACAGTTCTTCGATGATCGGCACCAGCACGGCGGCGCGGATGATTCTGGACCACAGCACCAGCGGCGAGGTCAAGATCTTTTCGGGGATCGGGCGGTCGAGCCATCCGGTGACGGCGTTCTGGAAGAGCCAATGCTGCCGATAGGAGGGGAACAATATATCGGGACCGATCCAGATCACGAACACGCCCAGGCCCACGATTACGCTCTCCAGCCGGTAAAGACTGCGAAGATCGATGGCGTGCCGCGAAAACACAAGCAGCACTGCCGAGAGGACGGCCACGCGCAGCGGGTACTCCACGGCTACGCTCAGAGGGCTGTACTTTTGAAATTCGACGAAGAACAGGAAAACAGCGAAAGGCAGGACATAGGCAACGCTGGGCCAAGGTCGCTTTTGTCCGGTTGTCAAAGGGGTCCTAAGAACGCGAGCTTATCCGACCTTAGCCATCAACTGCTTGATCTCGATTTGTTCTTTGTCGTTAGGCTTGTGCCCCAAGGCCTTTTCCAGCTCTTTTTTTGCGGTCGGCCGGTCGCCTTTTTGGTAAAGGGCCATGGCTAAATGCAGATGGTACGTGGGACTGTCGGGTTTCTGGCTCACCAGGTCGCGCAGCATGCGCACGCTGTCGTCAGTAAGGTTCTTGCGGATGTAAATCAGCGCCAGCGTATCGACTATGTCCGGGTCGTTGGGCCGCTTCTGTTGAGCGCGCTGGGCATAAGCCAGAGCTTGATCGAGATCCTGGCCGGTATCGGCCTTGATGTAGGCCAGATTGTTCAATGCCTCGGCATTATCCGGCTGAAGCCGGATGACGTCCTCGTAGGCTTTGCGGGCGTCCTCGATGCGCCCCAGGTCGCCGAACACCAAGCCGAGTTCCAAGGACGGCAGGTAACTGTTGGGATCGAGATCCTTGGCCTTCTTAAACGCGTCAATGGCGCCGTTCGCGTCATGGCCGAATCTCTTGCATTCGCCCATCAGGACATAGAGTTCGGCTGACTTGGGATTTTTGTCGATCAACACTTGGAAACTGGCGACGGCTTCCGGGTACTTGCCTGCCCGCAAATAGATGGCGGCCAGAGCGCGCCGGTAATCGGCGCGGTCGGGTGTCTTGCGGAGCTCATCTTCGGCAAACTTGATGGCTTCGCTCCAACGTCCCTGACCGATGCGGGCGTCCATGACGCCGGCGAGGCCGCGCGGGTCGTTGGTTTGCATCAAGATTTGAAATTCGCCTTCGGCTTCTTTGTAGCGGCGCTCCACGAAGTCGAGAGTGGCAAGTTGATATCGCGCGTCGTTGGACTTGGGATACATTTTCAGGACGGTAGTGAGTTCTTCGCGGGCTCTTCCGAACTCGGACATGTTCATGAGCGCGGTGGCGCGGATGAGGCGGGCGATCTGGTTGGTCTGGTCGATGGCCAGAACTTCTTCGGCAGTCTGCACAGCCTTGGCGTGCTCGCCGCGCGTGGTTTGGAGTTCCGCCAACGCCAATCTGGCGGGGATGTTCTTAGCTTCGATCTTGAGCGCTTCCAGGAACTGCATGCGAGCCTGTTCCTGGCTCTGCGGGTCGCCAGCCACCATGTAAGCGCGGCCGAGATTGAGGTGCAGGGTTGCGTTCCCAGGCATCCTGGAAACCAGCGGTTGCAGTTCAGCGATGACAGCTTTGATCTGGCGCCGGTCTCCGGTTTGCAACAGGAGCGTGGCGTGCATCGCGATTGCTTCCGGATCCTTGGAATCTTCTTTGAGAAGGGCGGCGACGATTTTAGAGGCCTGGTCGCGCTTGCCTTGGGTTGCGAGCACTTCCACCATCTTCTTTTGATAGGCGCGTTTGTTTTTGCGATTCTCCTTCTGGCCCAGGTCGTATTGCTGCAGGGCGCTGTCGAAGTCGCGAATCCGCACAAAGAAGTCGCCGGCTTGCATGTGATTATCGGGGAAGGTTTTGGAATCCGAAGTTAACCGCTGCAGGGTAGCGTCCATCTCAGGCTTGCGGCCAGTCATGTAGTAGTGGAAGGCGAGCTGCAGCAGGTAAGGGCCTTGCGTGGGGTTGTTCTGGGTTTTCTGCTTCAGCAAGGCTTCAGCCACATCGGGCTGATTGGTCTGGACGTAATACAAGTAAAGCAGGTCGTAGATGGGCCCGTATGTTTTTTGTTTGTCGATGAGTGTCTTGCCGTACTGTACGGCCTTGTCTCTCTGCTGCGTGGCAAATAGCGCCTGCACCAAGGACAGAACGAGCTCCGGCTGATCGGGTTTGGTCTGGTTGGCGGCCTCGAATTTTTCGATGGCGGTCTTGAAGTCCTTCTGGGTGAGTGCGATGTATCCGGAGAAGCGCAAACCATCGAAGGATTTCGGGTCTTTCTTCAGTAACTGCTGGGTAAGATCCTTGAGATCCTGCATCAAGAACCGGTTGGCCTGCGGATCCAGGATGTAATAGATGAGGTCGATGTCGGCGAGTTTGACGATCGCGTCGGTGTTGCCGGGTTCGATTTCCATGGCTCGGCTGAAATCCCGGCGAGCTTCCCCGTAGTTCTGCAACTTCATGTTGGTGAGGCCCAGGTGGTACCAAGCATCGCCATAGCGCATGTCCTTGGTGAGAGCGCGCCGGTACATAATGGAGGCTTCTTTGAACCGGCCACGATCGAAGTACTTGTTTCCGTTATCTACGTACTTCTTGCAAACCACCTTGGGATCCCTGCTGCACGCGGCGAGCGAGATGAGCAGAGACACGAACAACAACCAGCAAACACGCTTCATATACACCTACATACAACACTAGACCATAGAACTCCCCGGTTGCAATGTAACGTATAGGGGTAGGAAGTTGCGGCAAGGGCGGAGTGGTACCAGGACTTTCGGATGGGGGTTGCTTCGTACGCCGCGACGATTTTCATCGCTTGGATCATCATGGTAGCGCTCGGTTGAAGCTGCTGTGGGGCGGACACCCTGGTCCGCGCCGGGCGCCCTCGTCCGGCTGTCCGATGGAACGAAGAGGCCGACCAGGGGGTCGGCCGCGGACGAGGGCGTCCGCCCCACAAGGTCTTCATCACATTTGGTGGGCCGCGGGCCCATGTGGCGCTCCCTATTCGACTGCGGCCACTGGCAGCACCGGCCCGCTGCTGGGGCTGCTGACACTGCCGATCCGCAAGGTGATCGGCACGGCGTCGCCATTGATGTGATCGCCGGGCACGCGCAGGTTGAGCTGGTAGAGTCCGACGAAGCCCGGCGCGAGCCCGCTCCAATCGACGATGATGCCGGCCTGCTTCCACGCCGGGTTGCCGAAGAAAACCTCGACCGGAGCGGTGACCGCGAGCGGATTGGAGGGAGACGGATTGCCGCCGGTAACTTTTCCGCCCGTGGTCAGTCCCAGGCCCGTGGCGAACAGCATCAAAGACTCGTCGCGGTGCGCGGGGTGGTCGTGCGTGACAAAGCTCCCATCGGAGGCATGCAGCAGGGCGGCCTGGTTGGTCACCGGATCGACGAACACCGCCGGCGCGTACTTGGCGACAGCCAGCGTCTGCGAGGCCGACGCAACGCTCTTGCCGATGGCCCGAATCACCAGCGCATAGTTCCCGATTGCCAGCTCAGGCGGAATTTGCAAGTTGATCTGGCCTGGCGATGTCATGAACAGCGGCAGCGGCGTGCTATTCAGAGTGACGCACAGTCCGCCCATTACGGTCGGAAGGGGGAACGTAGCGGCGGAAGCCGAGTCGCCGAGATTGCGGCCGAAGATGGAAGCGATTCCGTTCTGCGCGACGCCCACCTGATAGCTGGCCGCGTTCACGGTCCCCTTGGCAAATACCTGCGGCGCGCTGGCAGGAGCGGCCGGTGGATTCAAAGAAATGATGCTGAGCCCACTGGTAGTCAGCGCGTAGGCGGTATTGCCGGATGAATCGATCGCAATGGTTCGGGAGCCGATAGCGGCGGCGCGCTGGTTTACCGTGACCTGGGTCATCGGCCCCTCCAGAGCGGGGATGCTGCGCGAGGGGAGGCCCGTGATCACGTCCACCATCTCCAACGTGCCGGCATCCGTGGGCGCGACATTGAGATTGGTGCGGATGGGCGTGGTGAAGCGGAGGTAAGTCGTGGCGCTCATCGCCGTGACAGCCGAGATGGGCCGCGTGGTCACGCCCGGAGTGCGCGAAATCGAATTGATCGCGGTCAATTCCTGATTCAGCACGTTGCCGTTGACCACGAAATACTGTCCTCGGGGGCCCGCGCTGGCCGGACCGAAATAGCCGATCGACGCCTGAATGGCGGTAAGCTGCTTGGCCTGTACGAAATCGTCGGCCGAGGAGTCGTAGAGATAGGCGAATCCGTCGGAGCCCGCCAGCAGGATGAATTCGCCGCCCGGCGTGGCGACCATGCTGCGTGGTCCGGGGATCGCTCTAGGGAAACCGTTCGTCGTTCCGATCACCTGACTGGCCGGTCGCGGGACAGCCTCATCGCCGATCACCTGCCAGATGGTTCCCGTGCCGAGGCCGTTCGCCGCGGCGGTATTCATGATGAACAGCGGCCCGCGCTGTCCGGCCGCGATCTCGCCGGGAGTGGTCAACACCGAAGCAAAAGTCAACGGCAGCGGAGGGAAACGCACGCGGCCCACGGCCTGCCCTTGGTCCGGATCCACGATGCTGATGCTCTCGCCGCCCGTGTTCGCCACGTAGAGCGTATTGCCGTCGGGCGTCAATGCCATGGAGTGCGGTAACTGTCCCACTTTAATCGGACTCACGAAGCGATTCTGCCGGATGTCGAAAACCTCCACCCGATTCATGCCCGAGTTCGATATGTAGAGGCGCTGGCGCGAGGAATCGTACACGATGTCCTGGAGACCCTCGGCGGTGGAAACTCCGAGGGGCAAGGGCATGATCGTGCCGATAGCCTCGGCGTTGCGATTGTTTTGGTAGACGTGAACGCGGGCTGGAATGTTGATCGCCTCGGGCGACTGCACAGTAAAATCGAAGCCGGGCGCGGTGGTTCCGAGCGCGTTGGCAGCGGCAGGATTGAAGGTGAAGTCGATGTTTGCGCCGGAACCGGTCTGCTGCATTCGCACCTGTGGGGCGGCCGCCTGCGGAGCGATCGGAATGGGCAAGCCGGGTATGCCGGGGAACGGAGCGCCGATGGTGATGGCCGTAACTTGCGCGGTCGCTGTGAGGCGGCCTGTACCTACATTTACCACCGAGACTCTGCCGGTGCGTTGTGCCGCGGTGACGCCGCATTGATCGTTGGCAAGCACAACCACGGTCCGGTCCAATGCCGCGAGCGGGTTCTGCTGAACAGCGGCCAGCGGCAGGATCATGAAACCCGACTCCGACAACGCATAGATGGTCGCGCCGTCCGAACTCATCACCATCTTGCCCGAGAGATTCTCGGGAAGCTGCAGCGCGGTTTGGATGAGCAGGTTATCCGGGTCGTTCACCAGGAGCTGGCTGACGTTGGGCGGCGAGGGAGGATTGGTCTGCGGCGCGCTATCGAACCCCGCGAACAACAGCGTCCCGTCCGGGCTGAAAACACTTCCGCCTTGCGTGGATTCCGCGTTGAACGCCGCGCCGGGGGCGATCAGATAAGGAGCGTTCGCCATGTTCTCCTGCGCCAGCACTTGCAGCGTGCCGGTATCGAAAAGCGTCGAGCCGGACATGAACTTGGAACCGTCCGGCGCCACCGCGAGCACACCGGACGAATTCAACACGATCCGGCTGCGCAGAACGGTTCCGGAGGCGACTTCGTATACAAACACCACGCGCGCGCCGTTTATCGGAATATTGACGCCGATGATGTAGTTGCCGTCGGGGCTGACGCGCAGCGTGGCGCGCGTCGCCTGGAACTGCTTGCCGGACGGAGGAGGAAGCTGTGGCGGGACGGGCGGCAAAGGCGCGACCGATACCGGCAAAAGCGCCATAGTGGGGCTTGCGTTCGGGTCGTAAATCAGCAGCACGTTCTGCTGGTTGCCCGCGCCGCTGCCGATGGTGCTAATCAATACGCGCTCGTCGCCACCCACCGCGATGCCTTCGGGCTTGGCGGGCAGCGATAGGCGATTCACCACGGTCTGGCTGCCCAGATCGATGACGTCGATGCCGGACGCAGTTTGGGACGTCACGTAAAGGAACTGGCCGGAGCGTGAGATGGCGGCAGTCAACGGTACGCCGTCGGTCAAGATCGGACTCAAGAGGCGGCGCTGCTGGATGGAGTAGACTTCGACACGATTCTGGTTGGTGTTGACCAGGTAGATGCGATTGCGTCCTTCGTCCAGCACGATGTCCGTGGCGCCGCCGAGCACGGGTACGACAGTGCCGAAAGTAGCGCTGAAGGAAACGCCGCTAAACAGAAGGAAGCAAAGGGCCCAACGTACAAGCATGGGATAACTAGAGTATAACCCCGGAGCGGGGGAAACGTTGCGTGTGGGCGTCGCTCGACTATCCCCAACTCGGGCGAACGCAGACGACAAAAGGCGATCGTCTGCGCCACAAAGCTGATTGCCCCGCAATTCCTGGACACTACACCAGGTCTCCGCGCATCAGCGCAGCGCAGCCAGCAGCGTTCCGGTTCCGCGCAGCAGGTTCAGCCGCGCCTTCTCCACAGCGTGCTGGGCGTCGTAGAACGCGATCCACTTCTCTTGCTCGCCCAAACGCGCGTCATCCACCTTCTGTTGCGTCGCGCGGCCTTCGCCGAGTTGCGCGAGCAGCACCGATACTTGCTCCCGCGCATAATCCAAGTCGAGCTTGGCTACTTCGCGTGACGATTCCGCTTTGCGGAGATCCTGAAAGTTCTTCTGCGTGTCCAGCTCGATGCGATTGCGCGTCTGGTTCACTTGCGCACGCAGTTGCAGAATCTCGGCCTGCACTTGGGAGATCTGCCCCTTGGCCGCCGACCCAATCAGCACCGGAATCTGAACCGAGACACCGAGCTGTTCGTTGTTCCGCTGGATGCGGGTGAAGAAGCTCTGGTAGGTGCTCTTGGCGAACAAGGAGTACTGCGCCACGACGTCGATCACGGGCAGGCGCGCCGATTGGTAACCGCGCAGCTCAAAACCTTTGGCTTGAAGCTGCGACTCCAGCCGCCGGATCTCGCGGTTGTTCTGGAACGACAATTCACGGGCTGCCTGCTCGCTCTCGGGAATCTCGAGCGCTTTAGCGTTGTCATCCACGGGCTGGACGCGATCGCCGGCCGGGAAGCCGAGCACCACGGCGAGCGAGGCTTCGACGTGCGCGAGATCCTCGGCCACGCCTTCGGAGCGCTGCCGCGCGCGCGCCAGGTCCACGGCGATGCGCTTGTTCTCCAGCGGTATCTCGCGGCCTTCCTCCACTCGGAGCTTCACGGCTTCACTTACTCGGCCGAGACTCGCCAGTTCGAGCGCCAGGGACTGCGTGCTGCGCGCCAATTGCTGGGCATCCAGAAACAGCAACGCGGTCTGGTAGACCACTTCATCGCTCTTGGATTGCGTGCCGATGGCCGCGCCGCGCGCGTTCTCGCGCACCTTGGCGAGTTCGTAGCTTGCAGGCTTATTGAAGAGCGACATGTCGGTGCGGGTCTGCACGATGGCGGGCGCCGCGCCTTCGATGCTGCTCGGGTATCCCCAGGTCTTCGCAGCACCGCTGCCGGCAAAAACCTTCGGCGTGAACGGATTCTTCGCGATGTTAATGGCGGCCTGCGCTTTTTGTTCGTCCAGCCGCGCCAGCACCAGGTCGGGATTGTCCTTCAGGGCGATCTCGACCGCTTGGCGCAGCGTGAGCGAGTGTACTTCCGCCAGTCCGATAGCGGATGTGATGACGAGGAGCAGAGTTTGTTTGAACACCTTTTTAGGGTAGCGTTTCTCGTTTCTGGTTTCTCGTTATTGGACGGCGATGTCACCGTGACATGTAACAACGATGCCGCTGCGTTGGAGTCTTACTTTAGGGGAGGTGTAACATGACTTCTGCGATTTCGCGGCGCGCCGCGGCAAAAACTTTGGTGGCCGGAGTGCTTTCGGGAACGGGCATTCTCTTATTTGGGCAAGACTATACCAATGCGCGCGACCTGGTGGCGAAGGTTCAAACCGACTTGGAGCGTGCCGCCGATTTTACGCGCAGCAACGAAAAGGAACGGAGCCGCTATCAGAGCGTGCAGCGCAAGCTGTCGGAGTTCGATCGTGAGCTCAAGAAGGGCAAGTTTGAAAAGGGCAAGCTGGATGAAGCGATCGATGAACTAAAGGAAGTGGTGAAGAGCAATACGCTGGAGTCGCACGATCGCGATTCGCTTTCGGCGGATCTGACCGCGCTGCGAATCCTGCGGGACGCTCAAAAGTAGGGCCAGCGCTACGCCGTCGGCTGCGGCTGACTCGTCAACCCATTCGGCGCCATCGGGAGTGCGCGAATTCGCGTGCCGGTCGCGTGGAAGATGGCATTGCCCACCGCGGGCGCCAATCCGACGATGGGCGTTTCGCCTGCGCCCGCCGAGGGGAGATCCTTGCGGTCGATCAGAATTGTTTCCAGTGCCGGCGCGTCGCTGAATCGCGGCACGCGGTACTTCGCCAGGAGCGGATTCAATATGCGCCCATTCTCGAAATCGATGGACTCGAACAGAGCGCCGCCAATCCCCATGACCACGGAGCCTTCCACCTGATTCTTGAGGTGTTCCGGATTCACAATAGCGCCGCATTCGAAGGCCGTGACGACGCGTTCGATCTTCACCTTGCCGCCCGGCTGCGCGATGGAAACCTCGGCGCAACTGGCGACATAACCGCCCTTCTCGACGCCGCACGCCAAGCCGAATCCACGCGCGGGAGTACTCTTAGCCCTGCCCCAACCGAACTTTTCGGCCGCGGCCTGGAGCACTGCACGCAAGCGGGTGTCTTTGAGATTCTTCAGGCGGAACTCCAACGGATCCAGGCCGACGGCAGCAGCCAGATCGTCCATGTGCGACTCGCGCGCAAAATGATTGGCCGTCGCCGCCAGGCCGCGATAGGAGCCTTGACGCAACGGGTATTGCGTGGCGTGGAATTCGATCTTGCGGTTCGGGATGTCGTAGGGCGTCTCAATGCCGGACCCACCGGAATTGTAATTATGAAACTCCCAGGCCGTGATGATTCCATCTTTATCGGCGCCGCTGCGAATGTCGATCACGCCGGCGGGACGGAAATAGGCCCAGGTGAACTCCTCTTCGCGCGTCCAGACGAGCTTCACCGGTTTTCCAGCGGCTTTTGCCAGACGAGCGGCTTCGATGGCGCACTCGCCGGTGTGTTTACCGCCATAGCCGGAGCCGGTGTCGGGCACGATGACGCGCACGCGGTTCTCGGGAATTCCGAAGGCTTCGGCAAGTTCACCCTTGACGCCGAACGGCCGCTGCGTGCCCGTCCATACTGTCAGCTTGCCGTCGTTCCATTCCGGCGACGGCGGCGCGCGGCTCGAGCGGCGTATGCGCGATATAGGCGATGGTGTAGCTGGCGTCGAGTTTGTGGGCGGACGGCTGCAATCCGGCATCAATCGAACCATGTTCCGCGCCCGGTCTGCCGCCTCCGTCCCGTGACTGCGCCGGATGACCCTTGAGATACGCGTACAGATCTTTATTCGACGGCTGGGGATCGGCTTTCCATTCCGCCTTCAGAGCGCCGATCGCGGTCTGGAGCGTGACTTCATCGGGTGCCACCGCGCCGACGAAATTGCCTTCATGCACGACGGTGACGTCCGGGATAGCCTGCGCCTGTTTCGCGTCGAGCGAAGCCAGCTTCGCGTTGAAAGCCGAAGGACGGAGCACGCGGCCGTGAAGCATGCCGGGGCGCGCGATGTCGGAAGCGAAGCGATGCGCTCCGGTCACCATATCGCGGGCGTTTGTCTTCAGAACGGATGTGCCGGCGACGGTCCATTTGTTCGCGGGCGTTACGGCTGCGCCATCCACGGTCTTCACGAGCTGCTGCCCATGCGTCAATTCGCCGAAGCCGACGGTTTGCCCGTTGCTGGAAACCTTGCCGCCGGCGACTGTGATCGATGAGCGATCGACCTTCCACTTCTCAGCGGCGAGGTCGATCAACGCCTCGCGCGCCGCCGCGCCCACTTTTTTCAACTGCGGCGCCATGGTCGGCGTGGTGCGGCTGCCGAATGTGCCCATATCGTAGGGCGTAAGGTCCGTATCGCCCATCACGAGCTGGATGGAGGCGGCCGGCATATGTAACTCTTCGGCTACCGCTTGCGCAAGCGAGGTGCGGATATTCTGGCCCATCTCCGCTTTACCCGTGTAGACGGTAACGGCGCCGTCTTCGCCGATGTGCAGCCACGCGCCGATGTTCTGCGAGAGCGCTTCGCCGCCTCGGCCGCGCGCGCGTCCGGATTCCTGCGCTTCGGCAGAATCCTCCAGGGCGAGCAGCAGCACCAGGCCGCCGCCGAGCACTCTGAAGAAATCGCGCCGCTCGAGTTCAAACTTGTAGGCGGGGCCTTCGAATAGTTCGTAGCGTTCGAATTCAAGCATGTTGGCCTCCGCTCATGAGCCGCTCGGCAAGCTGCACGGCGGCCACGATGCGCGGGTAGGTCCCGCAGCGGCAGACGTTGCCCTCCATGGCGCGCCGGATCTCGGGCTCGGTGGGGTGCGGAGTCTTTTTCAACAGGCCCACGCCGGAGACGATCATGCCGGGCGTGCAATAGCCGCACTGCATGGCGTCGGCTTGGATGAAGGCTTCCTGCAGCGGATGCAGGCGGCCGTTCTGTTCCAGGCCTTCTATAGTGGTGATCTGTTTTCCGGCCACCGTGACAGCGCGCGTAATGCACGACCGCACGGGCGCTCCATCGATGAGGACCGTGCACGCTCCGCACTGGCCCTCGCCGCAGCCATACTTGCTGCCGGTGAGTTCCAGTTCGTCGCGCAGGACCCAGAGGAGCATACGGTTCGGGTCGACTTCGAGGCGGTACCGCTTCTGATTGACGACGAGTTCCATGCTTCGATTCTACGCCTGTTTGATTGGCCGCGAATGAACGCGAATCTATTTGCGTTCATTCGCGTTTATTCGCGGCCCAAAACTACTCGTCGCCCATGACGTCTTCGCCGAGGTCATTCGTACGGTTTTCGAACTTGGTGTATTCGCGGAGGAACACCAAGTTCACTTTTCCCGTGGGGCCGTTGCGCTGCTTCGACACCAGCAGCTCGGCCTTGCCGCGCAAGCTCTCGTCATTTGGCTTGTAGAGTTCCTCGCGGAAGATGAACGCCACCAGATCCGCGTCCTGCTCGATGGAGCCGGATTCGCGCAGGTCGCTCAACTGCGGGCGGTGGTCGCCCTGGCGGATTTCGGGCGCGCGGTTCAATTGAGAAAGCACCAGCATCGGCACGCGCAGGTCTTTCGCCAGCAGCTTCAGGCCGCGCGAAATGGTGCTGATCTCCTGGTTGCGATTCTCATAGCGGCCGCGCCCGCTCATCAATTGCAGGTAATCGATCACCACCAGCGCGAGGCCGTGCTCGCTCTTGAGCCGGCGCAGCTTGGCATGAATGTCCATCAGGTGCGTGCCCGCGGTATCGTCGATGAATAAGGGCGCCTGGACAAGCTCGGATGCCGCCTTGGCCAGCCTGCGCCGCTCATCCTGGTTCAAATAGCTGGCGCGAAATTTCTGCTGATCCACGCGGGCGCTGGCGCAGATCATGCGGGTGAGCAACGATTCGCTCGACATTTCGAGCGAGAATACGGCTACCGGCTGCTTATTGGCCGGATGCATGGAGACGTGCTGCGCGATATTCAGCGCCAGCGCGGTTTTTCCCATGGAGGGCCGCGCGGCCAGAATGACCAACTCGCCCTCGTGCAGCCCGCCGGTCATTTCGTCCAGCTTGGTGTAGCCGGTGCTTAACCCCTTGATCCGTTTGCTGGGATCAAGAAAAGCATTGATGCCGCCCTCAAAGGCGTCCAGTATCCGCTGCGGGCTGATCAGCGCATCCTGGGCGCGGGTGTCGCCGAGCTTGAGCAGGCTTTCCTCGGCGCTGGCGAGAATTTCGTCGGGCTCCTCTTCGCCGATGAGGCAACGGTCGATCAGCTTCTGCGAAGTGAAGATGATGCGGCGCAGCGTGGCTTTGTCCTTGACGATGCCCACGTAGCTGTCGAGATTGGAGAGCGTCGGCAGGCCTTCGTCGAGAGATACCAGGTAGCTGACGCCGTCCACGGATTCAAGCTGATTCTGCTTCATCAGCTCGTTGGCGACCGTGACGCGATCGATGCGCTCGCTGCGCTCGTACAGTTCGCCCATGCGCAGGAATATGCGCCGGTGTTTTTCCAGGCTGAAGTCGTCGGATTCCAGCGTGCCGGCCACTTGAATGTACAGCGCGTCGTCCATCAAGATGGCGCCGAGGACGAATCGTTCGGCGTCCAGATTTGCCGGAAGGCCCTTTTCGAGGGCAATGTCAGCGTGCGCAGCCATGAAACCGGATGCTCTAGGTTAAGCGGGCGGCGTATGCGAAGCAATGAGAAACTTGGACCCGCATTCCGAACTACTTGGCCTGTGAGAATAGCGGTGGAAAACGCCAGAGACCGGAATCCGGCCAAGCCTCACGAAACACTGGGCTGAGATTTCTTTTCCAAAGATATCCACAGCAGGATCGAACATATCCGCCCTCATATGTTTTATAGCACAGCAGCTGATTGGAGGGGGGAGCCGGACGCCCTCGTCCCCCTGGCCGGTGCCACGAAGAAGCCGACCAAGAGGTCGGCCGCGGACGAGGGCGTCCGCCCCACCGCGTCTTCAGCACTTTTGGTGGGCCGCAGGCCCATGTGGCGCTCCCTGCCGGTCGCGGCTCGGTTTGCGACTACGCTGTCTCGTTTCCAGACTCTCTAGACGAGCTAAGGTTTGTACCCTAGCCTCGAACGGCCTCCGCGTGTCGATCTACAGGGAAGGTAATGCCACGCACCAACTCGCCAAATCCCATTAGTGCTCAAGCGGAGCAGCAATCCGCGCTTACGTGCTATCAGAGCGTCATCTTAGCGATCGCGAAATGCATGGCTGAGGTTTGCCCGGGGGTTGGCCTGGTTTACCGTGACCGTCTGGCTAGGCTGCCACGCCGGCTTGGTTTCGACCCGACGCCCGAGGCTCTGGCCGCCAGCCGGGAAGCAGTGGAAGCCGATCTTGCGGAATATGCCCAAGGCGCCAGGGCGTGGATAAACACCGGAGTGGAACTCGCACAGGACATCCTGGCCGCGGACGGAAATCCGCCTGAAAACGATGGTCACGGCGACGAACTGCGTGCGGCCGGCGTTGACGAGATTGCCGAGCAGATGGAGATCTGCGCGGAAGTCGACGACGCGGCGCAGATGCGTGCGGCGCTCAGGCGATACGCCACGGGGCTTCGCGCTTACGCGCAACGGAGAAAAAAGGAAAGGCCGCCGGCACTGACCGAACTGCAACGCCTCGCGGAAGGTTTAGCCGATTGGCTGGGGAGCGCGGACCCAGCTAACATCGTCGATTCTTCCACCGGGCTTCTGAATCGTAACGAGGCGGAGCGACAATTGCAGGCTTGCTTGAAACGAGACAAGCCATTCTGCCTGCTGCTCATTGAATGGACCGAAGCGCGAAGCGTGGCGCCGCACTTCGGCCGTTCAGGCACCGATCAAATCCTCAAGGCGTTGGGCGATCATCTGATTGCGCTGGTGCGCCCGCGCGATGTGGTTTATCGCTGGGGCCAGGACCAACTGGCGGTCATTCTTGAATGCACGCGCGAAGTGGTGGTGACACGGTCCCTTAAGATCTCGGGCTCACTTTCGAGCAATTATTCGGCGGTGGTGGACGGCGTTACTTGGAAGGTGGACGCGAAAACAGCCGTCGCCGTCATCGAGCATCACGCCAATGAAGCACTGCCGGACTTCATCCAGCGGATCGATACAGCTCTGAAGCCGGACGCGCAACCGGTGGTTTGAACTCACCTTGTGGAACGGAGCCCGGAGTATCCCCCAATGTTTTTCGGAGTGTTCCCAGATTTTTTGGGCAGACTTCCGGAACGATACTAAGTGGACTGGAAATAGCCGCGCGCCAGCTCCGGGTTGGACTCCACGGCTTGCGTCCAGCAGGCGCGCGCCTCTTCCTTTTGCCCGAGCGCTTCCAGCGCGTGACCGAGATTCAACAGGGCTTCCGGGTAGTTCGGCTGTGCCTTAATAGCCGAACGGTAGAACGTGACGGCATCTTCCGGCTTGTTGAGCTGCTGCGCAAGGAGCCCGCAGTTGTAGAGGATTTCGGGCGTGGATTGGCCAGCCTCGATCAGGCGCCGATGATAGGCCAATGCCTTCGGATAGTCGTCCCGCTTGAGGGTGGTTGCAGCCAGCCCTTTCAAGGCCTCCACCGATTCGGGATGACGCACGAGGAGTTTCTCCAGAATCGCCTCCGCGCGATCATACTGGCCGGCCTTCGAATAAGAAATGCTCAGGTTAACCTCGGCTTCCGGCCAGGCCGGCTGCTTGGCGAGACAAGCCTCAAAGGCAGCGACGCTCCCGCTTACATCGTCGCGCCGAAGCCGCAAATAGCCCAGACGGAACCAGGCGTTTTCCGCGTTCGGATTCTTTTCCACAAGCGTCGCGTACAAAGCCTCGGCTTCTCCAGTAGATTCCTGACGCTCCGCAATCCAGGCTACTTGAAACTTCAGGTCCTCCCGGTCGGGCGCAATTTGAGCCGCGCGCTCGAAAGCCCCGCGAGCCTGCTGCAAGTCTCCGATTTCCTGATATGCAACGCCCATATTGATATGCGCGTATATCGCGTCTTCCCGTATCTCGCGCGCTCGCTGATAAGCCGGAATCGCTTCCCGCAAGCGGCCCAGTTTTTGTAAAGCGACGCCCAGATTGAACCAGTTGTCGTAGACCGAGGGCGCTAGCTCAGTGAGGCGTAGAGTAGGTTGGGCAGCCCCGTTGAAATCGTCCCGCGCAAAGGCTGCAGAGGCGAGCCCTTCCATCGCCGCCTCCGCATCCGGACGAAGCGCCAACAGCCGCTCGGCGTAGCCTTGGACCATTGCGTAGTCCTTGCGCTGCATCGAGAGGCTGATCATGTTCACCAGCGAGTCTTCGGCGTTGGGATTGCGCTCCAGGATTTGCTGGTAGAGCAGCGTGGCTTCGTCAAATTCCCATCCCATCTGTAGCGCAACAGCTTTGCCGAACAGCGCCGGCTCCGACTCAGGAGCTTGGGCGAGAGCGGCGTCGAAAGCCTCACGCGCATCCTGGTGTTTGTTGAGATGCAGCAGACAGACTCCGATGGCCAACTGCGTGTCGAGCTGCTTTGCGCCCCGCGGCAAGGCGGCCCGGAAGCTCTCCACCGCTTCGGCGTAGCGCCCCAGACTCTGCAAACAGAAACCCAGGTGGAAACGAACGTCCGCCCGGTCCGGCCGGATCTCGGCCAGCCGCGCATAACTGGCGGCTGCTTCGGTGTGGCGGTTAAGCTCTAACTGGATATGCGCCCGGGCTGCGGTAATCTCCGCCAAGTCGCTGGCGTCGGCATCGGCTTCGGCGCCATCGAGCACCTTGAGAGCCTCTTCGCGTTCACCCTGCATATGCAACGAAACAGTCCGCGCCAGACGCCGCAGTGAGGAGCTGGCTTCCGCGGATAGCGGCACTTCAGCGTGTGCCTCGGGAGCCACAACGCCGGCTCCGGTTTTGGTTGTCTTCAACAACGATGGCATCAAATCTTGCTCCCGCCAAGGTACTAAGTTAATCTATCGGCCCTCTAAGGCATTCTCTTCATAGCGTGTCCCATCCCTCCTGGCCTACGAGCTAAGGACAACGCGGAACGGCCCTGTGACAACCGGCAGCTTCGGCCCGCCGCGCTTAGGCAAAGGATTGACAATTGGAACTCCGTGGGCCGAAGTACCTAAAACCAATGAGATAGCGGGCCGCCCGAGGTTCAGCCGCAAAGTCGCGGACTCCGGAAGCACCGCGGGTTTAACTCGGACGGCATCTGCGAAACAACCGAGCGATGAGACACTGCAAGGTGAGGATATCGGGAATCGGTGCCGGTCCTGTAGACTGTGGGACGTGAGTGTCGCCCATTCAACGTTTGCCCTCCACGCGGTACCTCTAACGGGAATGGACCCGGGCAGGACGAGCATGGACGCAGGCTGTGCTCGGACGGGCGTAGGATTCGAACGCAACGCGGCTTCTCGAAGCGTGCAGTTGACGGGCTCCATGGGCAGCGCTTTCAGCGCCGCTTGAGACGATAACTGGAACGCGAAAGACAGTCCTAAAGCGGGGGATTGTGGCAGCGACATCGCCGGTTTGTGCTCGCCGGCGGAAGCGGCAACCGACGGGGCGACTCCTCGGTTGGCAGGATTAGTGATGGAAGCGAACCGATCCAGGGTGGTAATAAAGCCAGCAGCACGTGGCGCGATGCACAGGTCCGGGAGGGCAACCAACGACAAGGGACTGGTCCCCGACGGCCGAAAGCGTGCCAGTTCTCGATCTGCCTGCTCGCTGCGCGCCAGTCCAGCTCTCCACTCGCATACTTCGAGCGTCAACTGGCGCGTCGTGCGATGGAATGCAATCACAGGCACGGCCCGACGGAACGACTCCCGTGCGAACCGGATGGAAAACAGGCGCGTGGCAGGCCCCACAGGCGGGAAGACTTGTCCGGCGCAATCGCTTTCATGGAACCAACCGACCGAAGCGACCGCGGTTCTGAGCCACGTGGTGGAAGGCGGGAGAATCGCCCGGAGCAGACATTCTGGCCGGACAAGACGAGCGGGCGAAATGGCGCAACTCTCGGAACCGTCGTTGTCTTGGACTTGGGCCTGAACTTTGCGCGCCACGCGGTTGATGACGATCGCGACGGAGCGGGGCGAGGCGGGCACATCCGGTACTAAAAGGGGGATTGCAGCAGCGCACGGCTTCGTCACATCCGTGATTCCAACAGCAACGGCTGTGTCGCTCGGGCGAATAGTCAGGTTCCTGGCGGCGATTACGGGATTCGGGACAGCGGACTTCGGCACGGTTGGCTCTGCCGGCAGGACACATTCCCACTGCGTAATCCGGGCCGAGATCGCATAGACCGGCGGGTCCGGTGCGTTTTGGACATCGGCAAGTACTCGATTCAGTATGCCGCTCCGGCCGAGCGGGCTCGCTAGTTGCGAAGCCGGCGCCTGGGGTTGGCGAATAGCCCTGGCCACACCGGCGCGCGTCAGGGCGCTTTTCATCGCGACCGGCGTGGATCCATGGTCTTGGCTGAACTTCAAATGCTCAAAGGCACGCCGCGGCAAACCGGCCACGGCGGGCGGCCCAGCGCGCCAATGGATGGCCGGCGCGCAACACTCGCGTTGCCCAAGCCGGGCTGGAAAAATTGCAGGCTGCGCGGGATCGGGCGCATGTTGGACGCCCATAAGAATTGGACATGGAACTGCGCTCACGCCCACCGTGGCCACTGGCTGAGGAGGAGGCACTGCCGGCGAAACAGCCATTGCAACACTGGCCGGAGTCTCGGCTCCGATCATGCCAACAGTGAAGGAGGCTTCGGATGCGTTTCCACCGGATTTCGCCTGTAGTACGAGACTGAACTCCACCGCGTCCAACTGAGACAAGCCCGGCACTTGGGGTGGCGGGGAGGACCACTGGACATTTGCGTTGGCGGTTCGTGGCTCCCGATGAAAGCAGTCTAGCGGAGCTAAATTTGCGACGTGCTTGGTGTCGATCGCGGCTTGAACCGCGAGTTGCTCTAGAGGACAGAGCGAGGCAACCCAAACGCTCTTCCGCACATCACGTGAGGACTCCGGCTCTTCATCGGCAGGTTCTGAAGCCGGCTTCTGGGGATCGGCTTTCAAACAAGGCAACGCGGGCGGCTCGAGCGGGAAGTCCGATTCCGGAATTTCAAAGCTGGCGTCGATGCGGGCGGAGGCGCTTACTGCGGAAGGCGCGATCGGCTCATGGAGGAATGTTGCCATCGGCGGTTCAGGCTGCGGCGGCGAAGCGGGCTTCGCTTGCTGACCGACAGGCTCCGCAGTGGACGGCGCGGTACCGTCAGAGGGGCCGGCGGTGGGTTTGGAATCCTGCCTCGCGAATTCGAGCAGCCGCTCGAAAGCGGCTATGGACTGCACGTCTTCGTAGAGCTTCTGGTGCTCTGGAGAACAGAAGGACGATCCACCCAACGATTTGAAGAAGCTCAACGGTTGATCGCAGTAGAGACAGCGCATGGAAAGCCTGAAGGTCCACTCATCTTTACGGCTGTGCCGGTCTTCCACACCAGATAGCCGATGACCTATTTCCTGGAAGCGAAATCGGCCACCTAGGAGCCGGTCTAAGGGAAACGACTTAGGCGAACCTCAACGGCGGAACCACTTGTTTTACGTCCGGCCGGCAGGCCACGAAGAACGATGGCCTGCCCCACTACTGGCAGATTTTCATTGCTCGTTTCCTGCTTCTCTCGCGGCCTTTTGCACATCTACGCGGGCTAGCACTACCAGTCCGCAGACGAAAAAGATCGTTAGGGAAAGAATCGAAAGCTGGTAGCTGCCTGTGAATTGGAGTGTCAACCCGAAGACGAGCGGCGCGAGCCAACTGGTTCCCTTGTCGCTGATCTCGTAAATGCTGAAGTATTCCGCCTCGCGCCCCTTGGGGATCATCACCGAGAATAGCGAGCGGCTCAGCGCCTGGCTGCCGCCCATGATGAGCGCTACGAAGGCCGCGGCGATAAAATAATGCGCCGTGGTTTTGACTGCGAACACGCCTAGCATCAGGACGGTCCAGCAGGCCAGGCTGAACATGACGGCACCTTTGGCCTGCATCCGTTTCGCGAGTTCGTTGAAGACGAACGAGCCTGCCATGGCGACAAACTGGACCATGAGGATCGCCAGCGTCAGGCTGGACATGGGGATCTTCAGATAGTCGCTGCCGAATTGCCCGGCCAGCGTGATCACCGCCTGAATCGCGTCGTTGTAAAGCATGTACGCGACCAGGAACACGACGGTCTGCGGGTAGCGCACGATCTCGCGCAACATGCGAAACAATTGGACGAAGCCGGTCGTCAGGAGATTCTCGCCGCTCGCCATGGTCCGCAATGGCACACGGTTGCGCACGCCCAACATCGGAATAATCGAAAACAGCGCCCACCACACTCCCGCCGAAGAGAGGCTGATGCGGACGGCCATCCCTTCGTCCATTCCGAGCCTGGAGGCGTTTTGATAGAGCAGCAGGTTCAGTGCGAGCAGCAGGCCGCCACCGAGGTAACCGATCCCCCAGCCTTTTGAGGAAACCGAGTCGCGCTCCTGCTCGGGCGCGATGTCCGGCAAGAACGCGTTGTAAATGACGATCGACGCTCCAAAGGCGAGGTTGGCAACCAAAAAAAGGAAGCCGCCGAAGAGGTAACGCCCGTGATCGAGAAAGTACATCGCGACGGTGGCTGCCGCGCCGATGTAGGCCAGAACTCCGAACAGCCGTTTCTTGTGGCGAGTGTAATCCGCGATCGCGCCGATTACCGGGAGAATCAGCACTTGCGTGAAAACAGAGAGCGAGATCAAGTAGCTCCAGTAGGAGCGCGCGTCCACTGGGATGCCGAGTGGATAGATGAAGCCGCGGACGTCGGCGCCTTGTTTGGCGAGGACGGTGAGCCACGGTCCCAGAAACAGCGTTACTACGGTGGAGGCGAACGCGGAATTGGCGAAATCGTAGAAATACCAGGCGCGTTGTTCGCGACGGCTATAACCGACGTTCAAAATTGGGTTCTCCGGGCGCTCGCCCGAGCGCTCACTCTAGTCTGCCACGCCCTTCACCTGGGAAATATACGAGTTGCAATCCGTCCAAGAGCATCGTCTAATAGGTAGAATCTACTTTCAAAGAGGTCTACTTTTTGGACTGACGGAGGGAACGATGCCCATTCTTTCTTCCTTTGGCGAGAAGTGGTTGTTGGAACGAATACTCGAAACATTTGGCCCGGCACCCGTTCGACTGGTGCTCCAAAACGGTGCGAGCGTCTCGCCCGCGGGCGTCTCGCCCGTTGCCACTGCAATCATCCGCGACCGGCGAACGCTGGCGGGATTGATGCTCGATCCGGAGGTAGCCTTCGGCGATGCGTATGCCGACGGGCGCGTTGAGGTGGAGGGCGATCTGGTGAGATTCCTGGAAGAAGCCTATGGATCGGTGTCCCGTGCTCCAGCCGCCCGCCACTGGTATTCGCGGCTGATATCGAAATGGATGGATCTGTGGCAGTCGAACAGTATGCGCGGGTCGCGGCGCAATGTTCAACATCACTACGATGTGGGAAACGACTTTTACAAGCTGTGGCTGGACCCTCAAATGATTTACACCTGCGCGTACTTTCCGTCGCGCTCGGCCACACTCGAAGAAGCACAGACGGCCAAGCTGGACTACGTGTGCCGGAAGCTTCGGCTACAGCCTGGAGAAACCGTCGTAGAGGCGGGGTGCGGGTGGGGCGCACTCGCGCTCCACATGGCGCGCCAGTACGGAGTTTCCGTCAAGGCGTTCAATGTATCGCGCGAGCAGATTCTCTTTGCGCGCGAGAGGGCGAGGCAAGAGGGGTTGCAGCACCAGGTCCAGTTCATCGAAGACGACTACCGGAACATATCGGGAAGATTCGATGCATTCGTGTCGGTGGGCATGCTGGAGCACATTGGAACGGATCACTATCGGGACTTGGGGAAGATCATTCACCGTTCGATTGGCGACGCCGGACGCGGGTTTCTGCACTTCATCGGACGGAACTACCCCGCCAGCTTCAACCGCTGGATCAGAACGCACATCTTCCCCGGCGCCTACAGTCCAACGCTCCGCCAGGCGATGGAGATCTTCGAGCCATGGAATTTTTCCATCGTCGATGTGGAAAACCTGCGCCTGCATTACGCCAAGACGCTGGAGCATTGGCTGGAACGATTTGAGAAGTCGGAACAGCAGGTGGCGGCGATGTACGATTCGCGCTTCGTCCGGACCTGGCGGCTCTATCTGGCCGGATCGGCGGCGGCATTCCGCTGCGGGAGTTTGCAGCTATATCAAATCGTTTTTGCTGGTTCCCGATGCCGGCCGATCTCCTGGACGCGCGCGCCGCTGTATGCGGAGGCGCAGCCTGCGATCGAGAAAACGCCATGGATTGCTGCGATGTCCTGATCGTCGGAGGCGGTCCGGCGGGCTCCGCGTGCGCCTGGAAGCTGCGGCATTCCGGCTTGGAAGTTGTCATCCTGGACCGTGAAGTTTTCCCGCGCAACAAGGTCTGCGGCGGATGGATCACGCCCGCGGTTATGACGGAGCTGGAGATCGATGCGGCGGAGTACGCGCGTGGCCGGATGTTTCAGCCCATCACGGGATTTCGAACCGGATGCATCGGCGGGCGTTCCGTGGAAACCGCTTATGGCGTGCCGATCAGCTACGGGATCTTGAGGCGCGAATTCGACAATTATCTGCTGAGGCGCTGTGGCGCGCGATTGCTTCAGGGCGTCAACCTCACCAGCCTCGAACGGTCGGGTGACGGATGGCTCGCGAACGGGGAGATCAGGACACGGCTCGTCGTCGGTGCGGGTGGACATTTCTGCCCCGTTGCGCGTCTCACTGGCGCGAAAGGCGGCGCGGAGAGAGTTGTGGTGGCGCAAGAGGCCGAGTTTGAGATGAACGCTGCCGAGATCGAGGGCTGCCGCGTCCATGGCGACGTACCGGAACTTTATTTCTGTTCCGACATGAAGGGATACGGCTGGTGTTTTCGCAAGGGGAATTATTTGAACGTGGGTTTGGGGAGGATGGATACGCACCGGCTATCGGAGCATGTGAGTGAGTTTTTGGAGTTTTTGAGGTTGGCCGGGAGGATCTCATACGCTCCCTTCCGGTCGCGGCTCGGTCACGCTTATCTTTTGTATGGGGCTTCGAAGCGCGATATCGCCGGTGATGGGTTTTTGTTGATTGGCGATGCCGCGGGTTTGGCTTATTCGCAAAGCGGCGAAGGGATCCGGCCGGCGATCGAGTCCGGACTGCTGGCTGGCGAAGTCATCCACGCGGGAGACCTCGGACGCTATCGCACGCTGATCGCCCGAAGATTCGGAGAGCCGCGAAAGGATTGGGCCGTCAGCATCGGCCGGCATCTTCCTCCGCAATTGATCGAAGCGCTCGGGCGGCGGCTGCTCAGTGTTCGGTGGTTCGTACGCGACGTGGTGATCAATCGCTGGTTCTTACATGCGAACGAACCGCTCATTCCGAAGCCGGCTTGATTTGGCTTGGCTCTGTTAGAATCACTTCCGGCTTCCCGTTGTAATCTTTGATCTCGCTGGTCACGCAGATACGCTTGTTCAGAAACGTCTCTTCGGGCTTGCCGAACTTCGCACGGTCCTCTCCGAAAATGATCGCCGTGAAGGGATGGTTCGGATAGGGCTTCTCAAAGTTCAGGAAGGTAGGCTTTCTTTCGCCGGAGTCGAGGTAGCGGGCGCCCGCGACTGTGCCGCAGACGGTGGCGGTCTGGCCGACATGGTCCTTGGCTTCGTTGGCCGGTATGGAATCAGCGGCAGCGACGATCCGGGCTGTCAACGCAAAAACTAGCACGACGGCAGTTCGCATGAGTCCAATTGTAGACTGGGTTGCCAGGCGCCGGGTAAGTGTCTATCCCGACCAACGCCCTATTACCATAAGCCGATTAGCTTGCTTTGCGCAGCGCGTCTTCGACAGCATCAGGATGGTGAGCGATGACAGCCAGCAGCACGCGCGAGGGACCGTCCGGTTGGGTTCGGCCCTGTTCCCAGTTCCTCACGGTTGCGGGTTTGAATCCAAAGCGTGCGGAGAATTGAGATTGGCTTAGACCAAGCTTCTGGCGTACCGAACGCACGTCGACCACGGGCGGACGGTTGACTTCTACGACAGTGACGCGCACGGGGACATCCTTGCCTTCGGCCCATGCGAGCGCTTGCTTCACGCTGGCAATTAGTCTCCGGCCGGCGACGGTGTGCTTGTTGACACGCTTCTTGGTTTGAGTGGGCATGTTAACTCCTTTTGGTATATCCCGACACGATCTGTGGCAGCAACCGCTTTAGAGTTCGCTTGTCTTCCGCCGAAAGATTCGCTTTCTCATTCTTGGAATAAATGTCTAGAATGAATAGCGGGATCGCCATGTGGTGATAGTAGTAGATCACTCGCGCGCCGCCCCGTTTGCCTTTTCCTTGGACGCCCCACCGGATCTTCCGCACTCCGCCGGTTTCGGGCACAACTGGGCCTGCTTCCGGATTGCTCGCGAGGTATGCTACCAAGTCGGCGCGTTCAGCTTCGGTCAGAACGGCTTTGGCACGTTTCAGAAACTCCTCCATTTCTACGACCACCATGGGCGGCGTTCCCATGCCTAATAATCATACGCTTTTAGCGTATATACGTCAAGCGTATGGCCAATTATCCGAGCGGGATTGGCCAAGTTCGACGCCATGAGGCTGGACATCCGGCGGCAGGCGACGCCACAAGACACAAACAACACAGGCAAGAATGCCTGTGCCACGCTAATGCCGCGCCGTCACCGTGACTTCGATGCGCGCGCCCGGCGCCGCGAGTTTGGTCACGCCCACGGTCGTTCGCGATGGCCGATTCTCCTTGAAGTACGTGGTATAAACGGCGTTCATTCGTTGGAAGAGCTCCATGTCGGTGAGATAGACCTGGACCGCGACGACATCGGGGTAGTTCATGGAGGCTTCGCGCAGAATGATGCCGATGTTGTCCAGCACTTGGCGAACTTCGGCTTCGAAGTTCTCCGGGACTTTTCCCGTCTTCAGATCGCGTCCGACCTGGCCGGAGATGTAAAGCGTGCCATCGACGAGAACGGCTGGGCTAAACGGCGAACCCGGCGCAAACTCCTTCGGTTGGATGATTTTTTTCTCGGCGGCTAGAGGAACAGCGCCGAGTGACGCAAGGGCGAGGATGCATACGAGTTTCATAAGGTATAGTGAATCACATTTAGCGGGCACCCTGGCAATGGCCTAGAATAGCAGCGTGCGTGCAGTCCGTTCGCTCATGGCGCTCGCTGCCGTGGCGGCCGTCACGTTTGTGGCGTACCGGCTGATTCCGGTGAATGCGACGACCGTGGGATTCGCCTACCTGCTGCTGGTGCTGATCATCGCCAGCACGTGGGGATTCGTGGAAGCCGCGATTTCCTCCATTGCGGCCACGCTTGTTTTCAACTTCTTTTTCCTGCCGCCGGTCGGCACGTTTACCATCGCCGATCCGCAGAACTGGGTCGCGCTATTCAGCTTTCTTGCGACATCGCTCGTCGCGAGCCGCCTTTCCGTGCGGGCGAAGCGGCGGGCTTACGATGCAGTCGAGCGCCAGCAGGACGTGGAGCGCTTGTATACTTTCAGCCGCGCGATCTTGCTGATCGACGGCAGCGAGCCTTTTGCCCGGCAGCTCACACGGAAACTGGCGGCGATCTTCGAAGTGAACGCCGCCGTGTTGTACGACCACCGCTCCGGGGAATTCCATCGCGCGGGGCCGCTCGAGTTCGTGGGCTCGGACGATCAGCTCCGCGACGCGGCTCGCGAAGGAACGTCTTTCTCCGATCCGCAGCGGCTGCGGATCATTACGGCGATTCGGCTCGGGACGCAGCCGATCGCGAGTCTGGCTCTGGAAGGCGCGCGCATGCCGGATTCTGTTCTGCAAGGAATCGCCAACCTGGTAGCGATCGGTCTCGAGCGAGCCAGGGCGCAGGATCTGGCCCATCAAATCGAGGCCGCCAGGCAGAGCGAGCAACTGCGAACCACGCTCATCGACGCGATGGCGCATGAGTTCAAGACGCCTCTGACATCCATTAAAGCCGCGACGACGTCGCTGCTGGCGAACCCCGGCCAGCCTCCCGCAAGCCGTACCGAACTGCTGAAAATCGCCGACGAGGAGGCCGAGCGCCTGCAGGAGCTGATCGACAATGCGGTGGAAATGGCGCGCCTGGACACTGCCACTATGGACCTTCACCTGACGCCCTCCAATGTCGCGGAGATCGTCGCCGAAGTGATCGCGTCGCTGGAGATCGACGATCGCCCTGTTGCGGTTGTCTGTCAAAGCCAACCGCCCCTGGTCGCCATCGATCAACGCCTGATGAAGCTGGCAATCAAACAGCTACTTGATAATGCCCGGAAGTATTCTCCTCCGAACACTCCCGTGACCGTCCGAGTGTCGAACGGCGATGGCGGAATAGCGATCGAAGTCGCGGATCATGGCACAGGGATACCGGCTCAAGAACAGAGCCGCATTTTCGAAAGATTCTACAGGAGCCCTTCGGTTCAAAACCGGATCCCAGGATCCGGCCTGGGCTTGACCATCGCGCATAGTATCGCGCGTGCGCACCTTGGCGACCTGACGGTTGCCAGCCGTCCGGGCGAAACTACATTCCGCTTGACCTTGCCGGTGGATCGGAGAGGAGAGCGAAGTTGAGCGCGGGGCGCATCCTTGTCGTTGACGACGAACCTCAAATCCGCCGCGTCATGCGGACTACCTTGACGGGCGCCGGATACGAAGTGGACGATGCGAAGACCGGCGAGGAAACGCTCGTGAAGGTCCGCGAGTTCCGTCCGGATCTGGTGCTGCTGGACATCAACATGCCCGGGATGGGCGGACTGGATACATGCCGCGCGATCCGCGCCGACCCGAACATCGCCATCATCATGCTGACCGTGCGGAACTCCGAGGCCGACAAAGTCGAAGCACTGGATGCGGGCGCGGACGATTTCGTGACCAAGCCCTTCAGCACTCCGGAACTGCTCGCGCGGATTCGCGCCACGCTGCGGCGGCTGCCGGTGTCGCCGTCGTCGCCGGCGCGGCTGCGCGTTGGCACGCTGGTCATCGACTTCGGAACGCGCACTGTATCGAACGGAAAATCGAGCGTGCACCTGACGCCCAAGGAACTGGACCTGCTTCGCTATCTTACGCAGCACGCCAACGAAGCTGTGCCGCATCGCGAGCTGCTGCAAGCTGTGTGGGGACCGGATTATGGCGATCAGGTGGATTATCTGCGCGTCTTCATCAAGAACTTGCGCAAGAAGGTAGAGCGGAATCCGGAGCGCCCCGAATACATTACGACCGAGCCTTGGGTGGGCTACCGGTTCAATGGAGAGCCAGAGGCTGGATGAATTACTGAGTCTCGCCGAGCTTACGCAGCAGCGGCGTCATGGTCAGGCCTTGGACAAAAATAGAGAACGCTACTACGGCAAAGCTGACCGTGATGATTTCCGCGCGGTGCGGCACTCCTTCGGGAAGGCCCAGCGCCAAGGCCAGAGCGAGTGCGCCACGCAGTCCCCCCCAGAACATCGCGTGCTGATGCCGCACAGTGACGCGGTATCCCGACTTCCAGAAGAGCGTGCACAGGGGATAGATGGCCGCTGCGCGCCCAGCAGTAACGAAGACCACTGCGACCAGTGCGGGAAGCCAGACGAGCAGAATATTTTGGCTGGTCTCGTGCATTCCGATCAGCAAGAACACGAGGGAATTCGCGACGAAGGCGGCGTACTCCCAGAAAAGCTGGACGGCCTCGCGCCCTTTGTCGGAGATCTTCCCGAGGGTGCCGAGATTTCCCAGCATCAGCCCCGCCGTAAGCGTAGCGAATATGCCGGACATCTGAAAATATTCGGCGAGCAGGAAGGAACCATAGGCGGCGACGGTGGAAAAGGTCAGCTCGACCAGGTGATCCTCGGTGCGGCCCGCCAGGAAAAGGAGAATGCCTCCGACCAATGCTCCGCACAAAAGGCCGCCGCCGGCTGTCATCACGACGGCGCTTGTCGCACGCAGCAGGGTAAGCGGTTGGCCCAAGGCCAATGCTGCCGCGATGCTCAGCGCTACTGCCGCTGTACCGTCATTAAAAAGACTCTCGGCCTCGACCAGCAGACGCAGGCGTCCATGTGCCTTCGCTTCGCGGAACGTCGCGATCACCGATACAGGATCCGTGGCGGCGATCAGAGCGCCGAACACCAGTGCGCTGGCCCACTGCCAGGACGCGAAGTAGTGCATGCCGGCCGCGGTAATCGCTCCTGAAAGCACGACGCCCACAGTTGCCAAAACGACGATCATCAGTAGATCCCGGCGCAGCTCCTTCCAACGAAGATAGAACGCGGCTTCGAAAATCAGCGGCGGAAGCAGGAACGTGAAGATCAGCTCTTTGGTGAGGCTGATGCGGGGCGAGAACGGCATCAACGACAGGATCATGCCTGCTGCGACGAGTCCGACGCTGTAGGGCAGTCGCACCCTGCGCGTCAGCATCGCAACTACTGCCGCGATCAACAGAAGCACCAGCGCGCCTTTGCCGAAGTTGAGTTCCATCGCTTAGACAGTCTTATTAAAACACTCCCGCATCTTCATAACTTCTTCATGCCTTTTCCATGACTTCTTCAGGGCTTTCGCCATACGCTCAGTGGTGGGGACGAAGTTCGAATGCTCGATCTTTTCTACTTATCGGTAGGCTGTGTGGTGCTGCTCTTGTTCTGGGCGTTCACGAAGGCCTGCGACAAGCTATGACGATTCTTCTGTGTCCGGACCATCGTGGTAGCGCTCCCTGCCGGTCGCGGCTCGGTTGAAAGAGGAGACTGATGGATTACATCATTGCCGGCATCGCAGCGTTGGGCTTGTTTGTCTATCTGATCTATGCGTTGCTTCGCCCGGAGAGGTTCTGAAAGCGACCAATGACTAGCGTTGGAATATTGCAAATTGCCATCTTCTTCGGCTTGATTCTGGTCTGCGCGAAACCGTTGGGCACTTACATGGCTCGTTTGTTTGAAGGCGAGCGCACCTTTCTGCACCCGGTGCTGCGCTGGCTCGAGGTGCTCACTTACAAACTGATCGGCGTTCGTGAGGACGTAGAACAGCGCTGGACGCAGTACACGGCGTCCCTTCTCAGCTTCAGCGTCTTCGGGTTCCTGATTGTGTACTTTCTGCAGCGCGCCCAGGCCTATCTGCCCTTCAATCCGGAGAACTTCGGTACGCCCAACGTCACTCCCGACCTCGCCTTCAACACTGCCGTTAGTTTTATAACAAACACGAATTGGCAGGCCTACTCGGGTGAGTCTACCCTGAGTTATTTCGTGCAAATGGCGGGCTTGACGGTTCAGAACTTCGCGTCGGCAGCCGCGGGTATCGCGGTTGCCATCGCATTGGTTCGCGGATTCGCCCGCCAGGAGAAGAAGACCATCGGCAACTTCTGGGTGGATGTTACTCGCGCGACTGTCTACGTTCTGCTCCCGCTCTCCATGGTCGCCGCGCTCTTGTATTGCTCGCAGGGCGCGATCCAGAACCTGAAGCCGTACACCACCGTGACCACCGTCGAAGGAGCAAAGCAAACCATCGCGCAAGGCCCGGTTGCTTCCCAGGAAGCAATCAAACAGCTCGGCACCAACGGCGGCGGCTTTTTCAACGCCAACTCCGCTCATCCGTTTGAGAACCCGACTCCGTTGAGTAACCTGCTGGCGATGTTCTTGATCTTCCTGATTCCCGGCGCACTGGCTTATACGTTCGGAAAAATGGTTGGCGACACGCGCCAAGGTTGGGCTATCTTCGCTGCATTCTCGGTCATGTTCCTGATCGGTGTGTTTGTCGCGTATCATTTCGAGCAAGGCGGCAATCCAATGCTCGCCAACGTGGGACTTGAGACCGCGGCGACATCCGGCCAATCCGGCGGAAACATGGAGGGCAAGGAGGTACGCTTCGGCATCGCCAATTCCGCGCTGTTCGCCACCGTTACCACCGACGCAAGCTGCGGCGCCGTGAACAGCATGCACGACAGTTTCACTCCGCTCGCAGGCCTGGTGCCGCTGTTCAACATCATGACGGGGGAAGTGATTTTCGGCGGTGTCGGCGCCGGCTTGTATGGAATTCTGCTCTACTGCATCCTCGCGGTCTTCATCGCAGGACTGATGGTGGGTCGCACTCCCGAGTATCTGGGCAAGAAGATCGAGCAGAAGGAAGTGAAGATGGCGATGCTGGCGATTATTTCGACGGCCTTTAGCATTTTGGTCTTCAGCGCGATCAGCGCCGTGATTCCCTTCCCCGCGAAAGGCTATTGGAACCCACCCGGACCGGCCATTGCCAACATCGCCAACAGCGGACCGCACGGCCTCAGTGAGATTCTGTACGCCTACGTCAGCGGAACGGGAAATAACGGAAGCGCTTTTGGCGGCTTGAATCCCAACACGCCCTGGTACAACCTGACCATCGGATTGGCGATGCTGATCGGCCGGTTTCTGTTCTTGATCCCGCTTCTCGCCGCAGCCGGCAGCCTGGCGGCCAAGAAGAAAGTTCCGTTCACCAGCGGGACCTTCCCTACACACGGTCCATTGTTTGTGGGATTGCTGGTCGGAACGGTCATCATCGTCGGCGCGCTGACGTTCTTCCCGGCTCTCTCGCTGGGCCCGATCGTAGAGCACTATCTGATGAACGCCGGAAAGCTCTTCTCGGTGATCTTATGACGACAGCGCCCATCGGAACGGATCCCACCTCGCTCATTCCCAAGAAGCTGGCGCGATCCCGCCCGCTCTTCGATCCTGAGATCGTAAGCCGCGCGAGCCGGGCGTCTTTCGCCAAGCTGAATCCGGTTACGTTGCTGAAGAACCCGGTGATGTTTGTCGTCGAAGCCGGCGCTGCGCTCACCACAGTGTTCTTGATCCGCGACATGTTCATCGGCGCCGGCGGCATCGGCTTCTCATTGCAGATCGCGATCTGGCTCTGGTTTACGGTTCTATTCGCGAATTTCGCCGAAGCGATGGCGGAAGCTCGCGGCAAGGCGCAGGCCGACACGCTGCGCAAAACCAAAACCGACGTTCTGGCAAAACGCGAAACTTCGTCGGGCAAGACAGAACAGTGTCCAAGCTCCGGTCTGCGAGCCGGCGACGTGGTGTTCTGCGAAGCCGGCGATCTGATCCCCGGCGACGGGGAGGTGATCGAGGGCATCGCGACAGTAGATGAATCGGTCATCACCGGAGAAAGCGCGCCCGTGATTCGCGAATCGGGCGGCGACCGCAGCGCCGTGACCGGCGGCACCAAGGTGCTGTCCGATCACATCCGCATCAAGATTACCTCCAACCCGGGCGAAACCTTCCTGGACCGCATGATCGCGCTGGTGGAGGGCGCGGAACGCCAAAAGACGCCGAACGAGATCGCGCTCAATATCCTGATCGCAGGTCTGACGTTGATCTTTTTGCTAGCGGTGATCACGCTGCAGCCGTATGCCGCGTACAGCGTGGCGCAGGCCGGTTCCGGTGCGGTGCCAAGCGTCGCGGTTCTCGTTTCACTGCTGGTGTGCCTGATCCCAACGACGATCGGCGGGCTGCTGTCGGCGATCGGCATCGCGGGCATGGACCGCGTGATGCAGCACAACGTGCTGGCCATGAGCGGAAAGGCGGTCGAGGTTGCCGGCGACGTGAATTCGTTGCTCCTCGACAAGACCGGGACCATCACGCTCGGTAACCGGCAGGCGGTTGAGTTTCTGGCCATCGAGGGCGTGAGTGCGGAGGAATTATCCGACGCCGCGCAATTATCCAGCTTGGCCGACGAAACACCCGAGGGCCGCTCCGTGGTTGTCCTGGCGAAGGAGAAGTACGGCCTCCGGGGACGCCACATTCCCGAGGGCAGCGCCACGTTCATTCCCTTCTCGGCTTACACGCGCATGAGCGGGGTCGACATCGAAGGAAGACAGCTTCGCAAGGGAGCGACGGATGCGATCTCGAAGTTCGTCGTCGAGCACGGCGGAACGGTTCCCGGCTATTTCAACGAGATGAGCGACCGCATCGCGCGCAACGGCGGTACGCCGCTTGCCGTTGCCGACGACAATCGCCTGCTGGGCATTATCCACTTGAAAGACATCGTGAAGGGCGGCATGAAGGAGCGCATCGCGCAGCTTCGGCTCATGGGGATTCGCAGCGTCATGATCACGGGCGATAACCCGCTGACCGCCGCCGCGATTTCCGCCGAGGCGGGTGTGGATGATTTCCTGGCTCAGGCCACGCCCAAGGACAAGCTCGAATACATCAAGAAGGAACAGCTTGCCGGACGGTTGGTCGCGATGACCGGAGACGGCACCAATGACGCGCCGGCGCTGGCGCAAGCCGACGTCGGACTGGCCATGAACACCGGCACCATGGCCGCCAAAGAGGCCGGCAACATGGTGGATCTGGACAGCAATCCCACCAAGCTGATTGAAGTGGTCGCCATCGGCAAGCAGTTGTTGATTACGCGCGGCGCTTTGACCACTTTTTCCATCGCCAACGACGTGGCGAAATATTTTGCGATCATACCGGCGATGTTCATGACCACTTATCCCGCGCTCGCCAAGCTGAACATCATGGGCCTACACACGTCTCAAAGCGCTGTGCTGGCGGCCGTCATTTTCAATGCATTAATCATCATCGCGCTGGTGCCGCTGGCCTTGCGCGGCGTCAAATATAGGCCGCTGGATGCCGCCAGCCTGTTGCGGCGCAATCTGTTGATCTACGGCATCGGCGGGATTCTCGCGCCCTTCCCGGGCATTTGGCTGATCGATCAACTGCTGGTGGCGCTGCGTCTCGCGTAGGAGAAAGAACTATGTGGCAACAAATTCTTCCCGGACTTCGAATCAAGATCTTCATGACCATCCTGCTCGGCGTCGTATATCCTCTCGCCATGACCGGGATTTGCCAGCTTGTCTTCCCGCATCAAGCCAATGGCAGCCTGGTGACGGTGGACGGCAAGGTGATCGGGTCCGAATTGATCGGCCAGAACTTCACAAAGCCGGAGTATTTTCAACCGCGGCCGTCCGCCGCAGGCAACGACGGATACGACGCCACAGCCTCGAGTGCGTCCAACTACGGTCCGACTAATCAGAAACTCGTCGATCGCGTGAAAGCCTCCATCGAAAAATTCCGCAAGGAGAATCCCGATTACACCGGCCCGCTTCCAGCCGATCTGGTGACGGCTTCTGCCAGCGGCCTGGATCCGCACCTGAGCCCCGATTCGGCGAGAGCGCAGGCTTCGCGTGTCGCCAAAGTCCGCGGCGTAACGGTTGAACAGATCGATCAACTGATTACCCAGTTCACCGAAAATCCCGACTTGGGTCTGCTTGGCGAACCGCGCGTCAACGTGCTCAAGCTGAACTTGGCCTTGGACCGGCAGTTTCCACCCAAATAAATCGCGATAAATAGGCCGTGGCCCGCCAACCTTATGCTTCCTAACTCGCATTCTGCTTTTGCCACCTTGATCCTCTGTTGTTGCTTGCTCAATAACGGAAACGCTCAGGACGTGCCCCCGGCGCAGCCGCCTATGCCTCTGTGGCAGTACGGCGGCTTCATCGACCTCGGCTACTCGCTGGATTTCAATCATCCGGACAACAATAGTTTCCGCAATCGCAGCACGGCCTGGCGAGTGGATGAAGTGGATTTAAATATGGCGGGAGCGTACGTCAAGAAAAGAACTTCCGAGCAATCACGGTGGGGTGAAGAATTCATGATCCAGGGCGGCAGAGACTCCGAGGGATTCGGGTTTTCGGCCACGGCTCCCAACCTGCCCGGTTCCACAGGGCTGCGCCATATCGGCCTGGCAAACGTGTCCTATCTCGCCCCGGCGGGCAAGGGGCTCACCGTGCAAGGCGGGATCTTCGCCAGCCTGATCGGCTACGATTCGCTATATGCCAAGGACAATTTCAACTATACGCGTCCGTGGGGAGCCGATTACACGCCATACCTGATGTTGGGCGTGAACGCGAGTTATCCCTTCAGCGAAAAGCTCGCCGGTGCGCTTTTCCTGGTCAACGGCTATTGGCATTTGGCCAACGCGAACAGCGTTCCAAGCTCGGGCGGCCAAATCACCTATAAAGCGACGCCGCTCGTGACAATAAAGGAAACAGTTCTTTACGGACCTGCTCAGTCGAACACTTCACTGAGCTACTGGCGCTTCCTTTCGGACAGCATCATGGAACGCAAGACGGATCGAGTCACCATTGCATTCGAATACATATACTCGGGCGAACGCGTCGCTGCTCCTGGACACTCGCCCGCGCTCATGACGACCGGCCAATTGCCTGTGCATTGGGCCCTGAACAAGCGCTGGAGCGCAACCGTTCGCCCGGAGTTCATGTGGGATCGCGATGGCCGTTGGACGTCAGCGCGGCAGACCGTCAAGGCCGTCACATCTACGCTCGAATATCGCATGCCTTATCGGCACGCCAATATGATTGTCCGGCTGGAGCACCGCTATGACGATTCGCGCGGGCCGGAGGGCGGCTTCTTCAGAGGCGCTGAGCTGACTCCCGGCCTGACCGCCCTAACGCCAAGACAGCACCTGTTGATTATCGGGCTGATATTGACGTTCGACCACTGAATTTCATTACAGACGAACGGCAAGCAACCCATTCGGCGCAGCTAGGCGCGGATGCCAGCCGATCACTTTCGCGTAGGTTGTAACCACGCCTTAGTTGGAAGCGCCACTGATATAATGAACCCCAACAGGAGAACGAAACATGTCTAATCCTACTCGCCGTCACTTTTTCCTCGGAGCGGTGACTGCCGCTGCCGCGACACGCGTCTGGGGCGCGAACGACAAGATCAATGTCGCCATCGTCGGACTGGGGGGCCGCGGATCGGCTCACCTGAACATCTACTCGCGCCTACCCGACGCGCGCGTCGCCGGACTCTGCGACATCGATCAGGCCGCCCGCGAAAAGGCCCAGGCGACGCTGATGAAAAACACCAGCCAAAAGGCCAAAGAGTTCGAGGACATGCGCCAGGTGTTCGCCGACCCCGGTGTCGACGCCGTGTCCATCGCCACTCCCAACCACTGGCACGCGCTCGCCACCATCTGGGCCTGTAAAGCGGGCAAGGACGTCTATTGCGAAAAACCTGCCTGCTACAACATCTACGAAGGACAACGCATGCTGCAAGTGGCGCGAGAGAACAAACGCATGGTGCAGATCGGCTCGCAGCACCGCAGCATGCCGTTCAAGATTAGCGCCATGCAGGCGCTGCACGACGGCCTCATCGGCAAGGTATACCTCGCCAAGGGACTGTGCTTCAAGCGCCGCGCGTCCATCGGCCACAAGCCCGATAGTCCCGTGCCGCCCGGCGTGAATTGGGACCTGTTCCTCGGCCCCGCCCCCATGCGGCCTTTCAACGAGCTGCGCTTCAAGTACAACTGGCACTGGTTTTGGGATACAGGCAACGGCGATATCGGCAACCAAGGCGTGCATGAGATGGGCATCTGCCGCTGGGGCTTGGGCGACCCCGAGTGGCCCAAGTCGGCGTTTGCCGCCGGCGGCAAGTACGCGTACGTCGACGATCAGGAGACGCCTAACACGCTGCTCGCCAGCTACGATTACGGCGGCCGCGAGATTGTATTCGAAGTGCGTGGGATACTCACCGGCGGAGAGGGCATGCCCGTACCGCGCCGGCGTCCGGGCAACGCGCCTCGCGGCGCGCCCACTGGTCCTCCGCCCGACGCACCCACTGCCCCGCCCGCGTCCCTTCCCGGCATGAACGTCACCATCGGTAATCTCTTTTATGGAACCGATGGCTGGATGGCAATGTCGGATGCCGGAGTGGTGGCCTACAAGGGCGACGGCGGCGAAGTCGTTTTGGACCAGAAGCCGGAGCGAGGCGCGCCGGGCGGCGACGGAACCAGTTTGCACATGGAAAACTTCCTGGCGGCTTGCCGGTCGCGCAATCATAGTGAACTGCACGATGAGATCGGCAACGCGTATCTTAGCGCTTCGCTGTGTCACCTGGCCAATATCAGCTATCGAACGGGACACAAGCTGACGCTCGAGCCCGGACCGCACTTCGCGGGCGACGCCGAATCCAACAAGCAGATCGCGCGTGAAGTCTATCGCAAGCCGTACGTGGTGTAGCGCAGCGCTTCTTGGCTGGAGTTGTTCTCCATCATCTCTGCACGTACTCATCGACAGTCAGACACCGCTGCCTGAGGCGACGGTTTCAACCATGGACTATATCGTCGATTACCACGACGGCAATTTCACACTTGTAAGCACGTTCGTAGATCCCGGCAGGCGAAGCAACCCCAAGCGCCGGCGCGGGGACCCATCTCCTCACTCACCTTCGGGATTGCCGTAAGCTGAAGACATGGTGGTAGCCGGCCGGCGAAGGTCCATCGCATTCTTCATCGCCCTGGGTGTCGGCCTGATTTCGGTCATCCTCCTGCTTTACATCGGTTGGGTTCAGCTCAACTGGCGTACCGGCATCCTGGCTGTTCTGGGGGTGCTGCTGGTGCTCGCGATCATTAGCGGCGTGGTGTTGAACACCACGTTTCTGGTCCGTGAAGTTCGTCGGAACGAGCAGCACGACGCGTTCATCAACGCGGTGACGCACGAGCTGAAGACTCCGGTCGCCTCCATTCGCCTCTATCTCGAGACATTGCTGACGCGGCCCGTCGACGAAACAAAGCGTCAGGAGTTTTACCGCACCATGGTGGCGGATAGCGACCGGCTGCTTACGACGATTGAACAGGTGCTGCGCACCGGACGGATCGGATCCACCACGCACCACAAGCTGAATCTTTCGCGGATCGAGATCAATGGTGTGGTAGAGGAGTGCTTGACGCGGGCGCGCACGCTGCATCACGTACCTTCCGAAGCGTTGGAATACCGCCCCGGTCCGCCGGTTACGGTCCTGGGCGATTCCGATGAAGTGCGGGCGGCGGTTTCGAATCTCATCGACAACGCAGTGAAGTACTCAGGAACCTCGGTGAACGTGATCGTAGAGACGGCGCCGGTGGACCGGAAGTTCGTCACCGTGCGCGTGAGCGACCAAGGAGTTGGGATTCCAAAAATGGAGCTGAAGCAGATTTTCAAACGCTTCTATCGCGTACCCGGGCCGATGGCCAAGCGAGTGAAGGGAACCGGCCTGGGGTTGTATATCGTCCGATCGGTTGCGAAGCGGCATGGCGGACGCGCCTGGGCGGAAAGCGAAGGCCCGGGGCGCGGTAGTACGTTCGTATTGCAGTTGCCGATCATTCAATGAGCCGGATTCTGGTAGTGGAAGACGAGCAGCACCTCGCCGACGGGTTGCGTTTCAACCTGGAAGCGGAAGGCCACCAGGTGCAGGTGATCGAGACGGGGGAGGCGGCTCTGGAAGTGCTGCGAGCGGAATCGGAGGCGTTCGAAGTGGTGATACTGGACGTCATGCTGCCCGGCAAGGACGGGTTCACCGTCATGTCGGAGATGCGGCGGTCGGGCCAGTTTGTCCCGACGCTCATGCTCACGGCGCGCGGGCATCCGCAAGATGTATTGAAAGGCTTCGAATCGGGGGCCGACGATTATCTCACTAAGCCATTCGAGCTGGCGATATTGATCGCGCGTATTCACAGCTTGTTGCGCCGCCGGGAATGGCTGCGTGCGACGCGCCCTTCGAAAGACACGTATACGTTCGGCGACAAGTCCGTGGATTTCGATCTTCTGCAGCTTCGCGTGCGCGATCAGATATATCCGTTGACGTTGATGGAGGCGAACGTTCTGCGCTACCTGATTGAGCGGGAAGGCAAGAACGCTTCGCGCAAGGCCATGCTCTCGGACGTGTGGGGTTTGCACGAAGACACCGACACGCGGGCGATTGACAATTTCATCGTGCGCCTGCGCCGTTATCTGGAAGACGATCCGAGCAAGCCTCGGTACCTGTTGACCGTGCGTGGCGTCGGCTACCGCTTCGTCGCAAATCCGGGACAGTAACCTCCGTGTCCCTCAGATTGACGTTATTATTTGGGGCCTGCGTGCTCTCTCAGGCGGCGGACTTTGCCGTTGGCAGGCTCCTGGTCGCCAGTCAAACGACGCGCGACGCCGACCTCGCGCATTCCGTTATCCTGCTGGTCCACTACGACGAACTGGGCGCAATCGGCCTGATCGTCAACCGCCGCTCGAACGTTCCGCTCACCGAGGTCTATCCCGAGATCAAAGGCCCCCCGATCGAAGTTTTTGCTGGCGGACCGGTGTCCATCGGAATTCGAGCCCTCGTGCGATCGCGCACCAAACCGGAAGACGCCGCGCACATTTTCGGCGACGTGTTCATGATCTCCTCGAAGCCCGTGCTCGCGCGTTTGCTGGCGGCCGGCACGCCAGCCGGCAAGTTTCGGGTCTACGCCGGCTACACCGGATGGTCCACGCAGCAATTGAAGAGCGAAGTCGCCAGGGGCCTGTGGCGTGTGCTTCCCGGCGATGCCGCCGCTGTGTTCGACGCCAAGCCCGAGGCCATCTGGCCGCGTTTAACCAAGGGCCCATGAAATGGTAAACTAAGATTCATACACTGGGTCGTTCGAAAGGACACAGATATGCCTCGCAAGATCTTGATTGCGGTTTTCACCTTGACTGCCTTCGCGGCTGCGCTCGCCGCGCAAAGTAAACCGAATTTCAGTGGAACTTGGAAGCTGAATCTCTCAAAAAGCGATTTCGGCCCGCTGCCGGCGCCGTCGAGCCGCACCGACGTGATCGAACATGCCGATCCGGCGTTGAAAATCAGCACGACTGCGGAAACCCAGCAAGGCAAGCAATCTACCACCGCCAACTTCACCACCGACGGCAAAGAAGTCATGAACAAGCAGGGGCCGCGCGACATCAAGTCGACCGTGACTTGGGAAGGGACCAACCTGGTGGTCAATTCCAAGTTCAGTTTCAACGACAACGATGTGACCATCAAGAGCGTCTGGACTTTGTCCGACGACGCCAAGACCCTGACCCTAAACGCTCACCTTGCCGCGCAGATGGGCGAGGCCGACCAGAAGATGGTTTTCGAAAAGCAAGACGCTTCCGCAGCCACCCCTGCGGCGCCGGACGCCGCGAAGCCGGCAACTGTCGCCACTGGCGCGAAGTCCAACTACAGCGGCACTTGGAAGCTGAACGTCTCCAAGAGCGACTTTGGCGTGCTGCCTGGTCCCGACACCCGGACCGACGTGATTGAACACAACGATCCGGCGCTCAAGGTCGCCACTTCGCAGGAAGGCGCTCAGGGCAAGCAGGACTATACGTTGGCCATGACTACTGACGGCAAAGAGGCGACCAACAACGCCGGCGGTTTAGAACTGAAGAGCACCGGCGGTTGGGAAGCGAACAACCTGGTCGTCAACACCAAGCTGAAATTCCAGGACAATGACGTCGCCATCAAGAGCACCTGGGTACTGGGTCCGGACGGGAAGACGCTGACCGTAACCGCACACCTGACCAGCCCCATGGGCGAGACAGATCAAAAGATGGTGTTCGAGAAGCAGTAGTGGTCAAACGGAGCCTCGACCGCCAGGGAGCGCTACCACGATGCTCCGCCGTCAGCCTGTGAAGCTGGGATTCCGGCCCCTCAGTAAGGCGTCGGGAAGGTTTTCGAAATATGATCGTGCCAGGTGAGCGTTTCTTCGTCTACCAGCACCCAAAACAGGCCCAGGCCCGCCGCCAGCACGCTCAGGATTGACGCCGCCAGCCGAACCAACCGCTGTTTGCGCTTCGGCGTTTGCCCATCGAAGTTCACCAGCATCAAGTGCGTCCACTTCATACCCGGCGTATCGCCGTTGGCCAGGCACCACAGGAGTTTGTAGAAAATCACCACGGCCGCAACCACCCCTACGAACTCCGGGATGGTTCCCCCATTCAGCACCACGGCGCCGCTCACGAACCGGAAGATCAGGCCGAACCCTGCGAGCGCGATCAGAATGATGCTCGCGTCCAATGCGGCAGCCATGGCGCGATGCGCGGGAACAGCCACGGGAGCGTCGCAAATGATGACTCCATCCGATGGGCGCGCGTAACGAGGGCTGAACTCGAGGTTCTGCTGGCCCGGAATCGCCTTGCGCTGGCGCACCCGGGCTTTCGTGGAGACGGCTTTCTTGGGCGGCGCTTCCACCGATTCCGGCGCGATGGTCTCAAACGGCACCACCCGCGGCAATTCGCGCGCAGTGAACAACGAGGGTTGATACGTGATCGGCTTGCGCGGCGTCTGCGGCGCTTCGGTGGTGACGGCCGTGTGCCCGTTGCTCGCCGGCGCCTGTTTGGTTTCGTGAGCCTCAAACAGTTGGGGAGCAACCGAAGACGCAGCGGCGTAAACCGGTGTCATTCGCAGACGGCGCCCGCAGCGCCGGCAACGATGGTCGTCCTCGGCGTTAGACGCCTGGCAATATCGGCATTCCATACGCGAACTCTCGAACCCTCTCCGCGCCGCAGGTTGCGGCGACTGTCAATCCGTGCTACGGTTCTCGGTTGAGCCCCTCGTTTCGACCTTCCGTAGGCCCTACCTCCCCGCACCGGCCCCAAAAGAGGCCTATCTTCCTTCGTAACATATTTGGGGTAAAATGTCACGAACTTTATTTAGGGCTTTGCTACGGGATTTGCCTGATAGCGGGTCTTCTGGCCACCTTACCCGCCCTCGCGCAGCCCAGCCAGCCCCCCTTCAACCCCCCTCCGACCCCTGTAAATCAGCCCAATCCGGGTAATCCCAACCAGCGCATCCGGGTCGCGCGGCCGGGCGCCCCTGGCCCCAACGACATCAACGTGGTCGCGGTCACGGAAGAGAGCGAGGGGACGGTGCGTCACCTGCGCGGCAACGTCGTGATTGAAACAACGGACCGCAAACTCCAGGCCGACGAGGTCGATTACGACGAGGACACCGGCCAGGCCGAGGCGCGCGGGCATGTGCGGTTCGAGAGTTTCACGGACGGCGACAAGTTGCAATGCGACCACGCCAAGTATAACTTCAACGATGAAACCGGAATCTTTTGGGACGTGCATGGCACTTCGCCGGCGAAAATCGTGGCACGTCCGGGAGTACTGACCACCAGCAACCCTTTTTATTTCGAGGGAAAGTGGGCGGAGCGCCAGGAAGACCGCTACGTGCTGCACCAGGGCTTCGTCACCGACTGCAAAGTCCCCAAGCCCTGGTGGCGGCTAACGGCTCCCAAGTTTGACATTATCCCCAACGATCGCGCCATCGCGTACCACGGAGTCTTTCGAATCCGGCGCTTGCCGCTGTTCTATTCTCCAGCATTTTACAAGTCGCTCAAGAGAACTCCCCGCAAGAGCGGATTCCTGACGCCGCACATCGGGCACAGCTCGCGCTATGGAGCGATCTTCGGCCTCGGATATTACTGGGCGATCAATCGCAGTTACGACATGCTCTATGAGAGCCAGTTCTTTTCTCAGCGTGGTGTTGCGCACACATTCGACTTTCGCGGGAAAGTGCGGCCCGGTACGGATTTCGACTTCAACCTCTACGGCGTGAACGATCGCGGCATCCAGATCGGCGACCAGGTCCAAAAGCAGGGCGGCGTTCTGTTCTCTTTCAACGGCCGTTCCGAGCTGGGCGACGGATGGGAGGCGCACGGGCAGATCAACTATCTCAGCTCCTTCCTGTTCCGGCAGTCTTTCACCGAATCCTTCCACGAAGCGATCTTTTCCGAGTCTCACTCGGTGGGCTACCTCACCAAGCACTGGTCGAGCTTCGGTGTCAATGTCATTGCCGAACGCAGCGAAGAGTTCCAAAGCGTGGCGCTGGACGACATCGTCCTGATCCGCAAGTTGCCCGAAGTGGAATTCGTGGGCCGCGAGCGGCAGATTGTGAACGGCCCGCTCCCGGTCTGGTTTTCGCTCGAGAGCAGCGCTGGTTTTGTGGACCGCCGGCAGCCGGATTTCCAAACCCGCAGATTCGTGGACCGGCTGGACGTGTACCCGCGTCTGACCACCGCCTTCCAGTTTGCCGGCTTCCGCCTGGTCCCGAGCTTCGCTGTACGGGAGACAAGTTACGGATCGAGCATCCGGAACGGCGCACTGAGCGGCGAGGACGTCCTGCGCAGCGCCCGCGAGGTGCGCGTCGAGCTGCTGCCGCCCGCTCTGGCGCGGATTTATAAATCTCCAAAATGGCTCGGCGCCGACAAAGTGAAGCACGTGATCGAGCCGCGCATCGAATACGTGTTCGTGGACGGCGTGCGCGATTTCAGCCGCATCATTCGCTTTGATGAAAACGATCTGCTCTCGGACACCAACGAAGTGCGCGTCTCCGTCGCCAACCGACTGTTCGTCAAGAACAAGGACGGCGCGGTAAACGAAGTGCTTACCTGGGAGCTGTCCGAGAGCCGCTATTTCGATCCGACCTTCGGCGGTGCAGTGCTTCCGGGTCAACGCAACGTGGTGCAAAGTTCCACGGAACTGACTGGTTTCGCGTTTCTCGACGGTCCGCGCCGTTATGCCCCGATCGCCTCTTCGCTGCGCTTCCAGCAGCGCATCGGCGTGGAGTGGAGAATGGATTACGATCCCGTACGGAAAAATGTGTCCAATAGCGGGTTCACGGCGGACATGCACTTTTCGAAGTACTTCATCAGCGTGGGCCACAACCAGGTGCGCAGCGATCCCGTCCTGTCGCCTTCCTCAAACCAATTCCGCGGGCTGTTCGGACTCGGCAATCCGAACCGCAAAGGCTGGAACGCGGCCTTCAGCGCCTATTACGACTACAAGCGCGCCATTCTGGAGTTCGCCACCACGCAAGTGACCTACAACACGGATTGCTGCGGCGTGAGTTTTCAGTACCGGCGGTTCAACATCGGCACGCGCGATGAGTCGCAGTACCGCGTGGCGTTCGCGGTGTCGAACATTGGAACCTTCGGAACGCTGAAAAAACAGGAACGAATATTTTAAATCGTGACTGGTAGCTAGTGCTTGGCTTTACCTTCGCCGATTGCTTCGTCCAACAGCACGCTGAACTCGTGCGCCTTGTGTTCCAGTCTATCCTTCAGCTCGGCCAATTCCTTCTCCAGCGCGTCCACCTTGTCCGCCAGGTGCAGGCAGGCCAGCACCGCTGCGCGCGTCGCATCGACGTTGCCACCGTGGGCCGCGACGCTGGACATCAGCTCGTCCACTTTGTGTGCAAGTTGTTCGATCCGGCCGGGTTCTTCGCTGGCTACCAGCGTATAGGTCTGGTTGAAAATCGTGACACGGACCGGTTCCGTGTTGGGCATGCTTTAGCTTGCCACTGTCAGGCGCCGCTAAGCAAATCCAGTTGACCCAGGAGCTTTTCGATCCGGGCGCGGACCTGCTTGCGTTCGCCGCGAAGCTCGTCGAGTTCCGATCGAAAGGCGTCGCGCTCCGCTATCGCGGTGCGTAGCCGCGCCTCCAGACCGGTCTTCTCGGCCCGCAGGCCGTTTACCACCTCGACCGCCCGCGTGATGCGCTCTTCCAGGCTGGCGAGCGTATCCAGTTCCTGTTGGGCCGTGCTCATACGACCTACGGCTGCGCGTGCGCCGCTTTGGCTTTTTCCACCAGCGCCGCAAACGCGGCTGCGTCGTTGGCCGCCATGTCGGCCAAAATCTTGCGGTTCAGATCGATGCCCGCTTTCTTGAGACCGCTGATGAACTTGCTGTAGGAGATTTGCGCAGCCCGGCATCCGGCTCCGATGCGGATGATCCACAGCGAACGGAAATCGCGCTTCTTGCGGCGGCGTCCGACGTATGCATAGCGCTGCGACTTCTCGACGGCCTCTTGCGCCGCCCGATTCAGTTTGCTCTTGGTGAGAAAAAAGCCCGACGCCCGAGCCAGCGTCTTCTTCCGATAGGCTCTTCGTTTGGTTCCTCGTTTGACTCTCGGCACGTTTACACTCCTTCATTCATGAATTGAGCCGGCGATAACGGCACGTGCGGCGCCGTTTCACTCGGATACAGGTTGTAGGTCGTGGGTTGTGGGCTGTAGGAAAAGCTCTTTCCCACAACCCACAACCCACACCCCACAACCTTCTTCAGTACGGAATCATCCGCTGCAGCTTGGCCTGATCGGCTGGATCGGCCACTACATCGTGTTTCAACTTACGCTTGCGGGAGCGCGTCTTCGACGTCAGGATATGGCGGGCAAAAGAATGCCCTCGCACCACTTTGCCCGTTCCGGTCTTCTTGAATCGTTTGGACGCACCCTTATGCGTCTTCAGCTTTGGCATTTCGATTTTCCTGGATTTGAACTACGCTTGTGTACTGACTTCCTCAGTGTAGCACAGCGCCTGGCCGTCCTCTTTAGTACCAACGACCTAGCCAACAACAGGCACGTCGTACCTCCCCATTTTGATACCGCTGGACTATTTGCCGCCTTTTCGCCGCCCAGTACAATCAACTCGAAATGGAAATCAGCGGCCTTCAAATCATGATAACCGTGGTGCTGATCGTGAGCGCCGCCGGACTCGCGCTACTGTGCGACTTCCTAAAGGCCAAGAACGAACAGCTCCAGGAAGCGCTGGCGGAATTGCGAGTGCGCAAGGCGGAAGAGGCGCTACGGGTCTCGGCAGTTCAGCAACGAGCGGCGGTGGTAGCGGCACAGCTAGCCGCTGGGGTCGAAACAAAGCCTGTAGTTTCAGCTCCAGTGCCGGCCGCGCCGCCGGTCCTGCCACGCCCGGCAACCCCGAAGCCCGCTGCCACGAATAATTACAGACCTACTGGCCGGAGCGGCAGCCGAAGTCAAGATGCTGCGGCCACCATTGTGCGCAAACCCAATCCCGCGCCGAATTCTCAAAGGCCGCAAAACGCTTCCCCTGCCGTGCCTCCCGCACGCCAGCCGATTGCGCAACCTGCGCAGCCCAAGCCCGCTCCAATGACGGATGAGATGAACTCGAACGAGGACCTAACCGATTGGCTGAACCGCCGCGCTACCGCCCGCGCCGCCCGCGTTGCTCAGAAAACCGAGCCGGACGCGTCCCGGCCCGCAACGCGGAACACGGCGCCCCCCACTCCCGCGCTGAAGCCAGCCGGGATCGAGGGGACGCCTGAGCCCGCGCCGAAGCTTGCACCGATCGGCGTGCTACTTGCCACTGCGCCGGCAGCGGCAATCGAGATTGACGCTTCCTTGTGGGAATCGATGACTTCCGGAAGACCGGCCCCAGCATGGGAGCCCGCCCACGTCGCCAAGCCCGAAACACAATTCGAGTTAATCCGTAGCGCCGCCGCAAACTCGCCTGAGCTTGTTGTACCGGGTGGACTGTTCGACCAAGCCTTCCTTGCGCGACTTCTTGAGATCCATAAGCCATTTAATGGACTGGTGGTGTCGATCGGCATCAGCGAGAACGACGGCCGGGAGCCACAGAGCGCGGATCTGCTGCGGTCCACCAGCAGCTACATCGGCAATCTGTTGCGCAAAGGCGATTTTGGCTGCCAAGTCGCCGCGGACGAATTCCTGATGATTTGCCCGGGCGAGCAGGGCGCAGAGGCGCAACGGCGCTTGAGCCACATCTCCGAGCAGCTCTGGGATTATCAACTCCGCGGCGTCGGCGCATTCTCAATTCTGTTTAGCTGGGGCGGCATCGACGTCCGAAACGAGCCGCTCTCGGACGCAATCGCCTCCGCCACCGAGCGCATGCGTCAAACCAAACGCTGCCGCAAGACGGTGTCCATGGATTCTGTGAACCAACGCAGAAAAGTTGTCTGACCCACCCCCTCCGTAAGGGTTGGATAAAACCGGAAGCCTGCCCCTGAGGCGGCTTCCGGAATTTTTTTGCGATCTGGGATAATTAAGGTTCGAGTCCCCTCGCTCACGCTTGGGGTTGCCAGGCTCAGGGCCGCCGCTCGGGGCTACGAAGGCAACCCCGAGCGTAAGCGTGGGGACAGACAGCAGGCAGCAACCCCAAGCGTAAGCGCGGGGACAAACCATCCGTTGGGGACCTGGGACACCTTGGAAGAATCCATACTCATTCGTGGCGCGCGAGTCCATAACCTCAAGAACATCTCGCTTGCCATTCCACACAATCAACTGACCGTCGTCACGGGAGTTTCCGGTTCCGGCAAATCATCGCTCGTCTTCGACACGGTTTACGCGGAAGGACAGCGGCGCTATGTCGAGTCGCTCTCGGCCTACGCGCGGCAATTCCTGGAGCGCATGGAGAAGCCCGACGTGGATGAGATCTCCGGCATCGCTCCGCCCATCGCCATCCGTCAGAAGAACACGACGCGCAACCCGCGCTCCACCGTCGCCACCGCCACGGAAGTCTACGATTTCCTGCGACTGCTATACGCGCGCGTGGGCCGCAGCTACTGCCCGAAATGCGGCCAGCAGGTTGTGCGCGATACCGTGGATCAGGTCGCGCAAGCCATGCTCCGGCAGAAGGAAGGCTCGCGCTGGTACGCGCTGTTTCCGGTCCGCCGCGGCGCAACCACGGAAGCCCTTCGCGACCACCTGTTCGAGCTGCGCAAGAAAGGCTTCAACCGGCTTTATCAGAATGCAACCGTCTTTGAATTCTCAACTCCCGAATCGCTCCTGGACATCGATTTCACGCAACCGCTCTTCGCGTTAGTGGATCGCTTCATCATCTCTTCCGATCTCCACCAACGCCTGGTGGACGACACCGAAATCTGCTATCGCGAATCCGGCGAGGTGCTGTTCGAAGAAGCCACTCCCCACCACCCACCACCCACCACCCTCCGTTTCAGTGAAAAGTTCGCGTGCAAGCGCTGCGGCGTCGAATTGCTTACGCCCGAGCCCGGCCTGTTCAGCTTCAACAACCCAATGGGCGCATGCCCGCGCTGCCAGGGCTTCGGCAATACGATCGACTACGACATGAACCTCGTGATCCCCAATGAGGGACTTTCGCTCGATGAGGGAGCCGTCGATCCCTGGACCAAGCCCGCGCACGAATGGTACGCCACGCATTTCCGAAAATCCTCCCGCGGGAAGCTGCGGTGGAACGTGCCGCTCTGCGATCTCAGCGCCGAGGAAAAAGCGCTGGTCCACGAACGCGTCCAAAAATTCTTTACCGAAGTGGAGGCCAAGAAATACAAGGTTCACGTACGCGTGTTCCTGAGCCGTTATCGCGGCTACGCCGAGTGTCCCGATTGCAAGGGCTCGCGGCTGCGCAAGGAGGCTCTGAACGTCCGCATCGGCGAAAAGACCATCGCGGACCTGGTGCGGTTGAACATCGCGCGCGCCTGGCAGTTTTTCGAATCGTTGGATCTCACGCCGGAGGAATCCGCCATCGCGGGCAAGATCCTGGTGGAGATCCGGCAGCGGCTGAAGTTCCTCAACGACGTGGGTCTCGACTACCTGACGCTCGACCGGCTTTCCTCCACGCTTTCCGGCGGTGAGGCCCAGCGTATCCAGCTAGCCACCTGCCTCGGATCGCGGCTGGTGGGCGCCTGCTATGTTCTGGATGAGCCGTCCATCGGTCTGCACAGCCGCGACACCGGCCGGTTGATTCGCATTTTGGAAGAACTGCGCGACCTCGGAAACACCATCGTCGTAGTGGAGCACGATGCGGACGTGATGCGCGCGGCCGACCACATCGTCGACCTGGGGCCGGGCGCCGGCGAGCTCGGCGGGCGCGTGATTTTCGAAGGCGGTTATCGCAAGATCCTGGCGGACGGCGCAGGATCGCTCACCTCGCGCTATCTGCGCGGCGAGCTGCGTGCGGCGCACGTCGCCAAGCGCCGGCCGGTGGATCCGAAACAAGTCGTCAAATTCTACGGCGCGCGCGCACACAATCTGAAGGGTATCGACGCCGCTATTCCACTCCACATGATGGTCGCGATCACCGGCGTTTCGGGATCGGGTAAATCAACGCTGGTGCATGACGTGATCTTTCAATCGCTCGAGCAGCGGCTGCGCCTGCCCGCGCAGGAAGAGCTGTCCGAGCAACTCGACCGCGTAGTGGAAAAGGTCACCTGCCGGAAGGTCGAAAAGGCCGAGCTGCTGCGGGAAGTCATTCTCGTGGACCAGTCGCCCATTGGTCGCACACCACGTTCCAATCCGGTGACGTACATCAAGGTCTTCGACCTGATCCGCGAGATCTTCGCATCCACTCCGGACGCCAGGAAGCGCGGATACCAATCGGGCCACTTCTCGTTCAACATTCCCGGAGGCCGCTGCGAGAATTGCCAGGGCGACGGCACCGTCACTGTGGAGATGCAGTTCCTGGCCGACGTCGAACTGGTCTGCGAAGAGTGCAAGGGCACGCGCTTCAAGAGCAGCATTCTCGATATCCGCTATCACGGCCTGAACGTCCACGAAGTGCTGCAGTTGACCGTGAAAGAGGCGTTGAGCTTCTTTTCCGAGCACAAGCGTCTGGTGAACCGGCTAAAGGTTCTGGCCGATGTTGGGTTGGGCTATCTGCGGCTGGGCCAGTCGGCAACCACGCTGAGCGGCGGCGAAGCCCAGCGCGTCAAGCTGGCGGCGCATCTCTCCCAGGCAACTTCTCACGGCACGCTGTACATCTTCGACGAACCAACCACCGGCTTGCACTTCGACGACATCGCGAAGCTGCTGGCGGCGTTCCGGCAGTTGATCGAGAGCGGCGGCAGCATCCTGATCATCGAGCATAACCTCGACGTGATCCGCAGCGCCGACTGGGTGATCGACTTGGGGCCCGAGGGCGGCGAGCGCGGCGGCGAGATCGTCGCTCAGGGAACGCCCGAGCAAATCGCGGCTGCGCCCAATTCCTACACTGGGCGATACTTGAAACAATATGCCGCAAATGCCGCACGTTGAGAAGCGGGAGAATTGGTGCGAACCCCGCGGGACAAGGAAATACCTAACCGGCGTCCGGTGGGGGCCAATGGCAGAAAGAGTGAGGCGACCCCAACATGAAGATTGATGAAACAGCTGCAGCCTACGGGTTATTTCACGCACACTTCGCGTGGCTCGCCGACAGGTTGGCTTCAGCACTGTTCTACCTGCAACAGCGGAGGGATCCAAGCGTGACATTCGAACCGCTGACTGGCAGACCGTTTGGGCAGAACCTTAGAGACTTCGAAGCAGCGCTAAAGAAATTCCCCGACAGCCTAGCCGTACAAATAGGGCTCGATGCGTGCACCAAAATGCGCGAAGTATCGAATTGGCGAAATGAACGTGTACACGCCCGAGTCGACTTCGATCAACACGCCATGACATTGGCCCTGTACTCGTGGCGGACTAGAGAAAGGTTAGCGATCAGTCCAGAGGAGATCCAGCAGAAGATCGCCAGAGCGAGTGAACTCGTCTTCGCCGTCAACTCGACGCTTGAGCACGTTCTACACCAACTGGACTTCGACAAAATGATGGCAGACATCTTTAGCGAAATCGACACGACAAAGCTGGATTGATGCGACCAGGTACTGGACCGGATGGAAGCTCTCCCCTGGCTTCTGACGAAATCTCAAAGGTCTTGATGCTCGCCGTGATGCTACACTGAGCCTGCATGACGGTATTTGTCCTAGGCGCGGGAGCTTCGCTCCATGCTGGCTACCCGGCGGCGATGGCAATGGGTGAGGAACTAGCAACGTGGGCTGAGCAGGACGAAACCGAAGGACTTCGATATCGAGACGACTTCCGGGAGCTTCGGAATGAGTTCGGAAGCTTGTCCGACTTCGAGCGGGTCACTACGGTTCTTCTGGAGGACAAGGCAGCTGGAAAGAGGCAAACAATTCCCGACGTCGGCACGGCTATTTCAAAGTTTTTCGACTCTATCAGGAACCGGCCCGCGCAACTTTATGATCGTCTCGCTAAGGAAAGAGTTCAGCGCGGCGACGTCATCATCACCTTTAACTACGACATGGCAATTGAACGCAGTCTGAAGGCCGCAGGGGTTTGGAATATTATCGATGGCTATGGATCCGCCATCACGCTACAGGTTCGGGAAACGCCGACCAGTGGAGTACGGGTGCTCAAGCCGCATGGGAGTACAAACTGGTGGGGTTCACTTTTTGGTGGCGCTCTCGGTTACGGGGCTGCGCACAACTCGATCGGCGAACGGCCTGTGTTCTTTTTCGAGCCCGATTTTGAGTTTCTCGGACATAAGGGCGTGCGCGATCCAAAGGCTCCGTCTAGTTCCGCTTTACTTAGCGCGCTAATCTGGCCCGCTTGGAGCAAACAATTCTTCATGAAGACGGCTTTCGGAAATGAGTGGGAACCATTCTGGAATTCCCTGTGGCTTGAAGCGGAGCAGGTGCTCCGCAAGGCTGACGAGATTGTGGTCATCGGTTACAGCCTCCTCCCTGCGGACGAGCGGGCTCGCGAGCTTCTCCTTTGCAAGGCCAATCGTAACGCACGGGTTGCAATCTGCAGTCGCACACAGAGCGAGCGCATTGCCAATGAGTTCAGGTCTCACCTATTCAAGTGTGTGCATGTCCCAACAGATCCCACTCTCAGCGGTTGGCTCGATGCGGAGTAACAGGCGGGGGTTTCCAACAACGACTGTTCGGCAAACAAGCGCTTCAATGCCTGCGTTGCGCAGATGCAGCCTGCTTGGCTAGGCGCAGGTGCACGACAGGCAGAGGCCTATTTTTCTATCAAAGATGTCCCAGCACCATTATTTGTTCCCTCTTGTCGTCCGGGTATTGTCTCATTCAATCCCACGAACGCAGTACAACGCTTTGCACGGCGGAGAAGTGCGCCAGGTAATAAAAGATGGCATCTCAGTGCCGACCCTCGGCAGGACAAGAGCAAGGTTCTTCAGGATTTGAAATGCGGCTGTCATGACGACGGGCACCGGGCGCAAGTAGTATGCCGGATCGTGTCACAAAGAGATACCACATGAGGGACGGTCCCGTGATACGATCAAACCCAGAGGTAGCAGCCGCAGTAGGTGATCCGTCATGTTGGATGAACACGATTTGTTCGCAGAACTGGAGGCGCTTCAGCCAGGTGATCCAAGAATCTTCCAGAAAATCGCCTTGATCAAGAGTCAAACACAGAACAAGGAAATTCTTATGCTCCTCGACGACTTTCAGGCAAGAATCGCTGGCGCCCGATTGAGTACTTGGTTTCCAAGAGGCGTCGGGCGAAGGCTCATGATGGTGGCGATTGCATTGATTGCCGTCGCTGGAGCCGTGTACGGTGGTTCACTACATTGGCTTCTGGTGCTTCTCGTCATGCCGCTGTTCTCGCCCCGTCTAGTTGGCGAATTGGTACTGTTCATTGGTCGTCTCAGCCGAGGTTGAACAAATTTATGCCGTTCACGAAGAAACAAGCTGAAGACATGATGGAAGAGATCATCAAAGTCACCGTCAACCGTGCACTGGACGTTTTTTGACGTCGGCTACGATTCCGGCTCGTGTTCGAGCAGCGCGAAAGCGTGCACGAGGATCAGTCACGATCCTGATAAATCATGTCGCGCGAAAAGGTCTCGCCGGGCATGGCAGGAATCTTGTCCGAAAACTGAGCCATACGATTAAGCGCTGCTTCAAATTCCTCGTGAGATATGCGCTTCGGCTCCGGCAACCGCGCCGACAGCGGTGTCACAGGTTCGCCTGCAACGCGCGCGGCCAAAGCCTGCTCGAGGATTTCCATCGGCGACTGCTCGGGATGGCGGGCCAGGGCCACCCGAAGCAACTCTTCGCCATGCGGGGTTAAAGTAACCTGCATGTCTCGAGTATACCGGAAGGCGGCGGCTGCGCCCAATTCCTACACTGGGCGATACTTGAAACAATATGCCGCAAACGCCGCACGTTGAGAAGCACTTTACCGCCTCGGAATTCGTACGGGACGTGGTGATCGGGATGGCGGACGGGCTGACCGTTCCATTCGCCCTCGCGGCCGGGCTCTCGGGCGCCGACACCACCACGCGCATCATTGTCGTGGCTGGCCTGGCCGAAATCGCCGCAGGTTCCATCGCCATGGGTCTTGGCGGTTACCTCGCGGCCAGGAACGACGCCGACCATTACGCGAGCGAGCTGCGCCGCGAACAGCGCGAAGTAGAGGAGATTCCCGAAGAAGAAGCGCGCGAGGTGCTCGAAGTCTTCGAGACCTATGGTCTCACCCGGCAGGAGGCCGTGCCCATCGTGGACTCGTTGCGGCAGCGTCCCAAGCAATGGATCGACTTCATGATGCGTTTCGAACTGGGCCTGGAACCGCCCGACCCCAAGCGCGCGCATCGCAGCGCATCCACCATCGCCGCAGCCTACATCGCCGGAGGCCTGATCCCGCTGGCGCCATACATGCTGATGGCCGGCTTGTATTCGGCGCTGATTGTCTCGACAATTGCAACGCTAGTGGCGCTCGCGATCTTCGGTGCGATTAAAGGCCACTACACCGGAATGCCGGCGATTTCGAGCGCAGCCCGCACGGTGGTCATCGGCGGTCTGGCTGCCGCAGCCGCATTCGGCATCGCACGCCTGGTATCGGCCAAGTAGCCCCTCCTCCATTCTTGAGTTCCGCTGAAGCCCGTACGGCTCGTTAGTACTTTTGTGCTAACATATATTTGAAAGAAGAAGAATGCCGAGCACCAAAAGAAAATCGCCTGAGCCTGTCGAAGCAACCTGGTACAAAGGCAAACAGGCGAAGACCGGCAACTCGCTCGGCTTGCGCTTCGACAAAGCCCTGTTCCATAGCCATCCGGAGTTCAAAGGCACGGTAAAGGCTCGGATTCTCGGACCTGGCCGCATGCTGGTCGTGGCGGAGCGGTCTTCCAAGGCCAGGCACGAAGAGGACCCCGTGATCGCATCCTTTTTGAGTTTCCTCGCCGCCGATATGGTCCGCTCACCGAATCGAATCCGCCCGCTCAGCCCTTCGTTCGTGGCTCGCATGGATCGCCTCACCAAGGGAGTGGCGTCGGATCCTGATGAGTATCTCGGTGACGAACCACTGATCTGATGGAAGCAACGGGCTGGCGGTTGTTCGTGCATCCGCTCTTCGAAGGCCAATTGGATCGCTTGATTAGCCGAGTCGAAGTCATGGCAGCGAGAGAACCCAAGGACTTTCTCGCGCACCCAGCAGCGAAACTCCTCATTACGATCCGTCGTTACATCCTTGAGACGATCCCGCGCGACCCCGCTGCGCCAGAGTTCAGGCTGGGTAACGCTCTCGGCCCGGACAATAAGCATTGGTTCCGAGCTAAGTTTCATCAAAGGTACCGGCTGTTCTATCGATTCTCAAGCCAGCAGAAGATCATCATCTATACTTGGGTTAACGATGAATTCAGCCTGCGTAAAGCGGGCGCGAAGACCGATCCGTACACAATCTTTAAGGCAATGCTGAAGCGCGGGGAGCTACCAGACACATTCGAGGATCTGCTAAGACAGTCACGACGTTTACGTCCTTCTGGGAGAGAATAGAAGTATAGCTCCATGTTGCCCGTCTCCCTGCTGATCCTGTTCCTCGCCTTCCAGAGCAACTACTACGAGCTGGGCCTGAAAGCGCTGGACGAAAAGCGCTACCAGGAAGCGGTCGACAACTTCATCAACGCCATCGCGGCCGAACCCAAGGACTACGCTCTGCACTTCAACCTGGCCCTCGCCTACAGCCTGCTTGGAAAGGACGCCGACGCGATCCCGGAATACAAGAAGGTGCTCGAGATCAAGCCCGATCTCTATCAGGCGGATCTCAACCTGGGCATATCCCTGCTGCGCGAAAAGCACGGCGCAGAAGCAATTCCGTATCTGACTGCCGCCGTCGCGCAGAAGCCCAAGGAGTACCGTCCGAATTATTACCTCGCGACAGCTCTGCTCGGCACCCAAGAATTCGCGAAGGCCGAGACAGCTTACAACACAGCGCTCGAGGCCGATCCCAAGTCGCCCGATGCCGAACTCGGCCTGGCCCGCGCCCTCGCAAAACAGAGTCGAATTGCGGACGCCGCGCCGCACTTCCGTAAGGCGGCGGAGCTAAATCCGGATTACCGCAACGAGCTGCTCGAACTCGGCGCGCTGTACGAGTCGCAAAAACAGCCGGCTGAAGCAATCGCAATCTACCAGCAGTTTCCAGACAATCCAGGCGCGCAGGAAAGACTAGGAGAGTTGCTGCTGTCTTCCAGACAAGCCGCCGACGCCATCGCCCATTTCCAGTCGGCCATCGCGAAGTCGCCGACGGTTGCGAATCGCGCCGCCCTCGCCGCCGCTTACTTGAAGAACAAGGAACCGGATAAAGCGCTCCCCGTGGTGGAACAGATCCTGGCAAGCGAGCCGAACAACTTCGAGATCCGCATGCTGCACGGCCGCATCCTTCGCGATCAGCGCAAGTTCCCGCAAGCGGCGCAGGATTTCTTTCGAGCGGCGCAAACCAAACCGGATTCCTCCGAAGCATGGAGCGAGCTCGCGGGAGTGCTGGTGATGGCGGAAGAATATCCGTCGGCTTTAGGAGCGCTCGACCGCCTGGCGTCCTTGCATGCCGAGAAGCCGGGCCACGTTTACCTGCGCGCCATCGTGTTAGATAAAATCAACCAACGGAAGCCCGCTTTGGAGAGTTACCAGCGGTTTCTCGCGATGAGCAACGGCCAAAGTCCCGATGAGGAATTCAAGGCGCGCCAGCGAATTCGGATTTTGCAGAGAGAGATAGACAAGAGGTGACGTTCGTATTGGCACTGTTGTTGGCAATCGGCGACATCGCCGCCGTGAGGTCGGAGTCCGATCCCGAGAAGCGCTCGGAACTCGCGCTGGCGAACGCGGACCGCGCCATTGACGCCGCGCGGCAGTCGTACAAGGACGGCGATGACAAAGCGGCGCAGGCCGCCATCCAGGAAGTAGGCGAATCCGTGGATGTTTCCTACGATGCTCTCGAACACGCGCACAAGGCCCCGCGCAAGAGCAAGTATTACAAGAGCGCGGAACTGAAAGTGCGAGCCTTGATGCGAAGGCTAGCCAGCTTCCGCGATGAAGTGAGCTTCGACAGCCGTCAAACCGTGGACGGGGTGATCAAGAAATTGTCGGATGTCCACGATCAGTTGCTGAATGGGATCATGAGTAAGAAGAAGTAGAGGTGAGCCGATGCGGGTATTGGTTGCGGTTTTGTTCGCGGCAGGCGCTCTTGCGCAGCAACGCGACTTCTTGACGGCGGACGAAGTGGATCAGATCCGTGAAGCGCAGGACCCGAATGCGCGGCTGAAACTCTACGTCGGTTTCGCCAGGCAGCGCATGAATCTATTGCAGCAACTGCTTGGCAAGGAAAAGCCCGGACGTTCGGCGCTGATTCACGACACGCTCGAGGATTACACGCATATCATCGAAGCTATCGACACGGTGTCCGACGATGCGTTGAAACGCAAGCTCGCCATCAACGAAGGCATGAAGCTGGTGGCAGCCGCCGAAGGCGAGATGCTCGCGACGCTGCAGAAGATCGGGGAATCCGATCCGAAGGACCTCGGACGATACGAGTTCGCGCTGAAAACCGCTATCGACACTACGTCCGACAGCAAGGAGCTTTCCGACGAAGACCTCGGCGCGCGGGCCACCGCGGTGTCGGCGAAGGAAGAGAAGATCAAGGAAGAGCGTAAGGCGATGACGTCGTCCAAGGAAAAAGACGACAAGAAAACCGCTGAGAAGAAAGAAGGCGAACCCAAGCGCAAAGCGCCGTCGCTATACAAACCCGGCGAGAAGCCGCCCGATAAACCGCCTGATAAACAGTAAACATTCTGGCCGCAGATGCACACGGATGAACGCGAATCGGATTCCTATGCAGTTCGCATCGATTCGGATTTGTCGCCGCCGCTAATGGCTGCCTGTGCGGCTGCTAGCCTTGCGATCGGCACGCGGTAGGGCGAGCAGGAAACGTAGTCCATTCCGACGCGGTGGCAGAACTCGACCGAACTTGGGTCGCCGCCGTGTTCGCCGCAGATGCCGATTTCGAGACTCGGCTTAGTGCTGCGGCCCAACTTCACGGCTTCCTCAATGAGGTGTCCCACGCCTTCCTGGTCGATGGTTTGAAACGGATCGGCTTTGAAGATTTTCAGCTCTTCGTACTTCTTGGAGAACTTGGTATAGTCGTCGCGCGACATGCCCAGCGTGGTTTGCGTGAGATCGTTGGTGCCGAAGCTGAAGAAGTCGGCGACCTTGGCGATTTGATCGGCGGTGACCGCGCCGCGCGGAACCTCGATCATTGTGCCTACCAGGTATTTCAGGTTCTTCATGCCACTCTTCGCGAGAACTTCGTTGGCGACACGAACCACGATGTCCCGTTGCAACTCCAGTTCTTTCTGGAATCCGACCAGCGGAATCATCACCTCGGGAATCACCTTCACGCCCTTCTTCGCGACTTGCACGGCGGCTTCGAAGATGGCGCGGGCCTGCATTTCGGTGATGTCGGTGTGAACGATGCCCAGCCGGCAGCCGCGGAAGCCGAGCATGGGGTTGAACTCGTGCAGATCCTCGACGCGTTTTAGCAACAGCGGAAGTCTCTGCTTCAAGTCGCCGGCCTTGATGCCATAATTCTCCGCCATCTGCTTTTTTTCTTTCGCGCCGGCGTGCGGCAGCCGGGCAATGTCCACCATCAGGTTCTCGCGCTTGGGCAGGAACTCATGCAGCGGCGGATCGAGCGTGCGGATAATCACCGGGAACCCGTTCATCGCTTCAAACAGGCCGGCAAAATCATCACGCTGCATGGGGAGCAGCTTCGCCAAAGCCGTCTTGCGCGTCTTTTCGTCTTCGGCGAGGATCATGGCCTGCATGTGTGGGATGCGATCGGCGGCGAAGAACATGTGTTCGGTGCGGCATAGGCCAATGCCTTCGGCGCCGAACGCGCGAGCGGCTTTGGCGTCGCGTGGGATGTCGGCGTTGGCGCGCACGCCGAACTTGCCGCGGAATTCATCGGCCCATTTCATGAACTCGACGAAGATGGGCGAGTTCGGATCCGGCTCCATGGTCTGCGCCTGGCCTAGATATACGTCGGCGGTGGCGCCATCCATCGAGATCCAGTCGCCGTCCTTCACGACGATGGTTTGCGGGCCAACCTTCACTGTGAACTGCCGTTTGTGCGCCTCGATGTGAATGGCTCCGGCGCCGACGATGCACGGCAATCCCATGCCGCGTGCGACGACGGCAGCGTGGCTCGACTTGCCGCCAACCGCGGTCAGCACGCCCTGGGCGACCTCCATGCCGTGAATATCGTCCGGCGTGGTTTCTTTTCGAACCAGAATGACCGGACTCTTGGCGGCGGCCTCGACGGCTTCCTCCGCCGTAAATACAGCGCGTCCGACCGCAGCGCCGGGCGAGGCATCGATGCCGTTGGTGAGCTTGGTCAGCTTTCTCAGCGATGCCGGGTCGAACATCGGATGCAGCAACTGATCGAGCTGCTTGGGCGCGACGCGCAGCACTGCTTCCTTCTTCGAGATCATGCCTTCGTGGAGCATGTCGACGGCCACGCGAACGGCGGCCGCTCCGGTGCGCTTGCCGTTGCGCGTCTGCAGCATGTAGAGCTTGCCATTTTCGATGGTGAATTCGAAATCCTGCATGTCGCGGTAATGTTTTTCGAGGTTGCTGGTGATCTGCTTGAGCTGGCGGTAGGCGTCCGGCATGATGCTCTCGAGTTCCGAGATCGCCTGCGGGGTGCGAATACCGGCCACGACGTCTTCACCTTGCGCGTTCATCAGGAACTCGCCCCAGAAAACTTTCTCGCCCGTGGATGGATTGCGCGTGAAGCCCACGCCGGTGCCGGAGTTGTTGCCCATGTTGCCAAACACCATAGCTTGCACGTTGGCTGCCGTGCCTAGTTCATCGGGAATCTTTTCCATGCGGCGGTACGCGATCGCGTTCTTGCCCCACCAGGAGCGGAAGACTGCTGCGATCGACATGAGAAGCTGCTCGCGAGCTTCCTGCGGAAAGGGCTTGCCGGTTTCCTTCCGGACCAGCTTCTTGTAGCCGTCGATGATGGCTTTCAGGTTGCCGGCGTCGAGATCGGTGTCCAGCTTCGCCTTGGCCTTGCGTTTGCGCTCATCGAAGATCTCGTCGAACTTCTTCATGTCGATGTCGAGCGCCACTTCGCCGAACATCTGAATGAAGCGGCGGTAACAATCGTAGGCAAAGCGTGGATTGCCGCTGATTCTGGCGAGGCCTTCGACCGTCTGATCGTTCAGCCCGAGGTTCAGGATGGTGTTCATCATGCCGGGCATGGAGAATTTGGCGCCGGAACGGACGCTCAGAAGCAGCGGACTGGCCGGATCGCCGAGCTTCTTCGACATCTGCGCTTCGAGTTGTGACAGCGCCTGCGCGATCTCCTGGTCGATCTCTTTGGGAAGCGAGTTTTTATTCTGGAAATAGATATTGCAGACTTCGGTGGAGATGGTGAAGCCCGGTGGCACGGGCACGCCGGCGCGGCTCATCTCGTGCAGCCCCGAGCCTTTGCCGCCCAGCACATCCTTCATCGTGCCGTCGCCGTCGGCCTTGCCGCCGCCGAATGCGTATACATGCTTCATAAATTCGTTTCTCGTTTCTCGTTTCTTGTTTCTCGTTCTGTCACGATCTCGGAGAAGTCCGCAATCGTCGAGAATTCCGTGAGGAGGTTGTGCAGCAGAGTCAGCCGGTTTCGCCGGACGGCTTCGTCCTTTGCGTTGACCAGCACCTTGTCGAAAAACAGATCGACCTTGGGACGCAGCGGGCCGATGCGGGATTCGAGCGGCTGGCCGTCGGTGCGGCGGATTTCATTGTAGAGTTCGCGCTCGGGGCCTGCCTCGATTAAGTTCTCGTTGAGCTCGCCGCCGCCCGCGAATTCGGCCTGCTTCAGGATATTCTTGATGCGCTTGAAACTCGCTGCGAGCGGCTCAAAGTCAGGCGTGGGCCGGACCGCTTGGACTCGCTTCAGGCGCGCCTCCAGGTCGATCAGATCCGCGAAACCGGCGGCCATGCACGCGCGGACTTCATCGTAGGCGAAGCCGCGCACGTCGCGGAAGTAGTATTCGATGCGGTCGCGCATGAACTCGCGCAGCGCTTCGTCCGCGCCGCTGAAGTCGAACTTCATTTTGCCTTCGACGATGATTCGCACAACGCCTTGAGCGGCACGGCGGAGCGCGAACGGATCCTTCGAGCCGGTCGGGGCCATGCCGACGCCGAAGCACGACGTGAGCGTGTCCCACTTGTCGGCGAGTCCGACGATGCGGCCTTCGACACTCGCCGGTATTTCGTCTTCCATGCTGAGCGGCCGGTAGTGATCGTAGATCGCGCGGGCGACCTCCTCAGGCTCGCCCTGCGTACGGGCATAAAGGCCACCAACAATTCCCTGCAGATCGGTGAACTCTTTGACCATGTCGGTGGTGAGATCGCATTTCGCCAGTAACGCGGCGCGTTGGGTGGAGGCGTCGCCGCCGAGCTTCTTGACCAGGTTGACCACACGCTCGGTTTTGTCGAAATACGAACCCAACTTAGCTTGGAAGGTGACGTTCTTCAGGTCGTCCAACCGGTCCACAAGCTTTTTCTTCTGATCCACCTCCCAGAAGAACCGCGCATCGTTAAAGCGCGCCCGCAGCACTCGCTCGTTGCCGTGACGAACCAGCCCCTCCGCGTCGGCATTGGTGTTCATCACCGCGATGAAGTGCGGCGCAAGCTTCCCGCTGGCGTCCTCCACCGAAAGATACTTCTGGTGGTGACGCATCACGGTTACCAGCACTTCCTGCGGCAGCTCCAAATATTGCGAATCGAAGCCACCCAGGATCGGCGTGGGGAACTCGGTGATGTAGACCAGCGTTTCGAGCAAGGCCGGGTCGGGCCGTACGCGCAGTCCGCTCCCTTCGAGCAGCCGGGCGGTTTCATCCTCGATCTTCTTGCGACGTTTGTTCGCCGAGAGGATGACGCCATTGGCCTCGAGTTGTTGCTCGAAGTTCGCGAAAGTCACCGGAATAGCCGCGCTGCCCAGCACGCGATGGCCTTGCGATAGGGTGACGGTCTTGAGCCCCGCGATCTCGAACGGGACCACGGAATCGCAAAACGAAGCCACTACCCAGCGGATGGGCCGGATGAATCGCTCGGCGTCTTTCCCACGCCAATACATAGTCTTAGGCCAATGAATTGAAAGAATGGCTTCAGGTAATAATTCGGCAAGGATCTCCGCGGTATCGCGGCCTGGAATGAGCCGAAGATACTGGTAGCGCGTGCCGCTACTGTCGACGCACAAGCCGTTCTCGTCGCCGCCCATCTTCTCTAGAAACTTCTGTTTGGCACGGTCTCCGGCCGAAACAGGAGGCCCCTTTTCGTATTTCTGCTCGTCGTCGCGGCGGTCTTGGACGCCATCGATCCGCACGACCAGCCTGCGTGGTGTGGCGTCTGTCCCAATGCCTCCGAAATTCAACTGGTTCCTCAGAAGGATCGCTTCCACCGACTCACAGAGTTGCGCCAGGCCTCTGGTGATCATCCAAGCCGGAATTTCTTCGGTTCCGATTTCGAGCAGGAAAGGGCCGCTCATGGCTGCGCCACCCAAAGTTCGGCCACGCCGAGCGCCAGTTTGCGGACGCGGGCCATCACGCCGACGCGCTCGGTGACGCTAATCGCGCCTCTCGAATCGAGAAGGTTGAACAAGTGGGAGCACTTGAGCACCAGGTCGTATGCCGGGACAACCGGGAAGCGCGCCTTGTCCTCATATTTAGGATACAGGGCGAGCAGCGCCTGGCACTCGCGCTCATTCAACTCGAAGTGCTTCCATAATGACGGCACGTCCGCCAGCTCGAAGTTGTATACGGAAAACTGCTGCTCTTCTTTGAGCCGCACTTCGCCGTGACGGACTCCCGGGGCCCATTCGATGTCGTAAACGCTGTCGGTGTTCTGCAGGAATGCGACGATGCGTTCGAGCCCGTAGGTAAGCTCGGCGGGGACCAGATCGAGGTCGATGCCGCCGCATTGCTGGAAATAGGTGAACTGCGTGATCTCCAGGCCGTCGAGCATCACCTGCCAGCCGATGCCCCAGGCGCCGAGGGTCGGTGCTTCCCAGTTGTCCTCTTCGAACTTGATGTCGTGCTTGCGCAGGTCGATGCCGATGGCCGTGAGGCTGCCGAGGTATTGATCCATGACGTCGACGGGCGCAGGCTTCAGGATCACCTGGAGCTGCTGGTGCTTGTAGAGGCGGTTGGGATTCTCGCCGTAGCGGCCGTCGGCGGGGCGGCGGCTGGGCTGCACGTAGGCGACTCGATACGTCTGCGGGCCGAGCACGCGCAGAAATGTTTCAGGCGCCATCGTGCCTGCGCCGACTTCCATGTCGTAGGGTTCCTGGATGATGCAGCCGCGGTCGGACCAGTAGCGCTTGAGGCTGAAGACTGTTTCTTGGTACGTGGCTGGTTTCATAACGACTCCAGCATTCGCGGAGTATGCAGGTTGCGCTCCACGTGTTGTTCGATCAGGTGGTTTAGTAGGCGCCGGAGGTCGCGGGCTGTTTCCTTGGTCCAGGTGCGTGGAGGCAGCCCGTTGATCGGAGCCAGCAGCATTTCGTCGGCGATGGCGCGCGACTCGGGGGCGACGCGGAGGTCGGGGAGGAATCCGGCCAGCCGAACCGACCATAGCGCGAAGTAGGTAGCGGCTGTCCAAGGATTGCCGCCGGCGCGGAGGAATTCGAGCACCGCGATCAGCAGGCGGAAGTGGCGTTCGTTGGCTTCGTTGGGCGGCATCAATTGTTCGGTGAGTTCCGCGAGGTAATCCAGGGCGACGCTGGCTTCGTAGTTTGACGCCAAGGCGAACTGCGAGTGAAGCAGTTCACAGGAATTGAGGCTAACCAGCTCGCGATTCTCCTTCTGAAAGTAAGAGACCGTCGCGTGCGACAGTCGTTCGAGGCCCGATCCGAAGCTGCTCTTGGGCCGGCGCGCTCGCCGCGCCACTCCCCGGAGCTTACCCTGATCGCGTGTGAAGAAGCTGACGATCAGGTCGGCTTCCCGAAACGGATAGGTCTGCAGGATGAAGCTTTCGCTCATTCGAGCGGGCATTCGGACGGCGCTAATTCAATAGCGTAGCAGGTTTGGAGGTGGTGCGGGGGCAGTGCAGACTCCCAAGAGGAGGAAGCGGCCGAAAACTCCTGGGTGTGACTGGCACGCACGTGAGCCACGCGGGCGGCTCCGATGGCGCATTTTCTCACAGAGAGAGCCTGTACCGCGACTTTTTCACGCCTTAGCCCTCAGGTGTGCAGTTTGCATTACTGGCCTGCGGACAGACTACCTTTCCCAGAGCCCTTCGACTCCCGATTTCTTCGCCGGGAGTATCTGTTTCTGTAGGCGTGCAATTCTGTGGGAGATCGTGTACGCGCGAAGCATTTTCCCGAGATTAACTTGTCCTGAGTCAGTTATACTGGCACAATGATCGTTGGCAATCAACTCCTGAATGTCCGCGGTATTAGGCTACGGGTCCGAGTCTCCTGCGTGGCAGCGTGGCTGGTGAGCCTTACGGCTGTTCTCGCTCAAACTCCAGTAGTTACTGAATATCTAATCCCTGGCGGAAGAGCGAAATTTCCAAGTGAAATCGTCGCAGGGCCCGATGGGAACTTGTGGTTCACGGAGTCACTGGCCCCTTCGGGGTTACAGGTCGGGAAGATCGGGAGAATCACGACCCTCGGCGTAATTACCGAGTTTTCTACCCCTACCCCCAACAACACCATAGCTGCGATTACGTCAGGACCAGATGGGAATCTCTGGTTTGCGGAATTGACCGCGTGTGCATTTCTGACGTGTCCGGCTAATATTGGGAAAATTACCACGTCCGGAATTGTCACCGAGTTTGCGGTGAATGGGGACCCTACGGCGATTACATCAGGGCCGAATGGCAACCTCTGGTTCACAGAGTCCGAGGCTAACAAAATTGCGAAGATCACCACAGGAGGTCTCATCACTGAGTTTCCACTCCCGACGGCGAACAGCTTCCCCAGCGGGATTGCACGAGGCCCGGACGGCAACCTTTGGTTCGTCGGGAATCCCCACAAAATCGGACGGATCAGCACATCTGGCGTTGTTACTGAATTTGCAATACCGAGCGCCTTTGATGCAGCGTCAATTACCGCGGGTCCGGACGGCAACATGTGGTTCTTGATGCCGTTCGACGACAAGATTGGACGGATTTCCACGAGCGGAGCGATTACGGTGTTTTCGGTGCCGCCCGGCTTTGCGAGAGAGATTGCGTCCGGGCCCGATGGTGCTTTGTGGTTCACAATCTCTGATCAGCTTGGGAGAATCACAACTTCGGGCGTGGTAAGCGAATTCAGGCTCCCTAGCCCCTTTCCCGCTGACAGATCCACAATTGGCATAACCTTGGGCCCGGATGGCAACATGTGGTTTACGGAAGGATTCGCCGGCATGATAGGCAAGCTGACAATTGCGGCCCCGGTGCCCCCGGTGCCGACACCACTGCCATCATCTGTGCTCTTGGTCGGCACAGGTCTTCTCGTTCTGATGAGTTGGTCGTTATGGCGGTTCCGGCTGCGGGTGCGGCGAACGGTGTGACTTGCATTTCTTGGGCGATGGCGCGCGATTCTGGTGCGACGCGGAGGTCGGAGAGGAATCCCGCCAAGCGAACCGACCATAACGCGAATTAGGTAACGGCCGTCCACGCGCTGCCGCCAGCGTGGAGACGGTCGAGCACCGCGATCAGCAGACGGAAGTGGCGTTCGTTGGCTTCGTTGGGCGGCATCAATTGTTCCGTGACTTCCGCGAGGTAATCCAGCGCGACGCTGGCTTTGTAGTTTGACGCCAAGCCGAACTGAGAGTGAAGCAGTTCACAGGAATTGAGGCTAACCAGCTCACGATTCTCCTTCTGATAGTAAGAGACCGTCGCGTGCGACAGTCGTTCGAGGCCCGATCCGAAGCTGCTTTTGGGCCGGCGCGCTCGCCGCGCCACTCCCCGGAGCTTACCCTGATCGCGTGTGAAGAAGCTGACCACCAGGTCGGCTTCCCGAAACGGATAGGTCTGCAGGATGAAGCTTTCGCTCATTCGAGCGGGCATTCGGCGGCGCTAATTCAATAGCGTAGCAGGTTTGGGGGGTGGGTGCGGGGGAGTCAGCATTCCTGTGATCCGAACGCACCGGGCGGCTCCTACGCAGCGTCGGTCGGGTGAGGGAATCTGATCCAATGCTCCCCGGTTGCGGCTCGGAACACCATCTGTTGAACGGTCATGTTCATCCGTACTTCGGGGTCGCTCAGGTACCGGAAGCAATCCTCCGAATCCTGTGGGCGCCGGTTGTTAACCAGGGCTTCCATTCGCTGGAAGCGCTGACACCAGGTGGCCAGCAACCCGGAAGGGGCGCCCCCGAGACCAGCATCAAGTTGCTGGTAACGGTTTGTGACGCAAATGTAACCGGCGTGAGGGCCACGGATCGCGTGACGCGAGGGCGTTCGCTCGATCACGACGAGTTGACCAGGCATGATCCCCGTCAGCAGCAGCAGGCAATCGCACGGTATGGGCGATTCGCTGAGAAGCGCGCGGGCTTCATCGAATGATCGTGCTTCCTCCAGTGCAGTTCTCAGCAAGAGTACGACGGGCGTGGCGAGTTGTGCTGGATCGAGACTCAATACCGCGTTGAGCGTCACTGCGAATCTCCCCGGAGCGATTCCGGAGAATGCCCCGATGAAACCGGGCCATCCGATTGTCGTGAAGTCGCCCGCCGGGCCTCCCACAAAGTGACAGATGGCCGTGTGTCGTGCGAGGGTCCGGTTTTCCGTCCACCAATCCAGATTCCGGGCATGAAGAATGCCGTGTTCGCTGGAGCCTCACGCGCGCGCAGCGCGATCAAGCGCGAGAGTTACTTATCTTCTACAAGCTATTGAACCACGTTACGCGGCGGCCACGGCCATGCAGGACGGAGCGGACTCTCGAAGGAACTGTGCAGAATGCCGAGCTCCCTGATATTGCTAATATAATGCTGTGGGCAATATTTAGTTTGCCTGGGATCGACGCAAAGCAAAATCCAACCTGGCAAAGCATAGGGTTTCGTTCGAGGAAGCACAAACTGCCTTTTGGGACGAGAACGCCCGCTTGATTGATGATCCGGATCACTCGGATGAAGAAGAACGGTTCTTGCTGTTGGGCTATAGCTTTCAGGGACGGTGCCTGATCGTAACTCATTGCTACCGGCAATCCGAGTCTGTGATCCGGGTGATTTCCGCCAGACGCGCTACGGCGCACGAAGAAAAAGTGTATTGGAGATACCGATGAGAAAAGAGTACGATTTTTCCCAGTCCCGCAAGAACCCCTACGCCAACCAACTCAAACGCCAGATCACCATTCGCCTGGATACTACGGCCGTGGATTACTTCAGGAAAATGGCGAAGGAGTTGGGAATGCCATATCAGAACCTCATCAATCTATTCTTGAGGGACTGTGCCATGCAGAAACGCCGCCCTGTGATTGAATGGTCTCCTGGTCCGGCAAAGGCGCGAGCCAGGCGTTGACCAGGACGCCAGCATGACGCAAGGCGAACTGCGAGTGGAGCAGTTCACAGGAATTGATGCTAACCAACTCGCGATTCTCCTTCTGAAAGTAAGAGACCTTCGCGTGCGACAGTCGTTCGAGGCCCGATCCGAAGCTGCTTTTGGGCCGGCGCGCTCGCCGCGCCACTCCGCGGAGCTTACCCCGATCGCGTGTAAAGAAGCTGACGATCAGGTCGGCTTCCCAAACGGATAGGTCTGAAGGATGAAGCTTTCGCTCATTCGAGCGGGCATTCGGCGGCGCTAATTCATTAGCGTAGAAGGTTTTGAGGGTGGGTGCTTTGGAGGGGAGGAATTCAAGAACTCAAGAATTCGAGGAATACGCACGCAGCAGGTTTAGCGGCGGTTGGGCCTCTTCTCCAGCTCGGCCCGGCTGATGCCCTTTTGCTTGCGCCGTCTTTGGATGAGCTTCCAAAAGTTTTCGCTGCTCCCGAGTTCCAACTGTTCGGCGTCCATCCCTGCAACGCCAATCATGAGCGCCACAGGTTTGCCTTTCCACACAATGACGACGCGGTCTAGCTGAGCCTGCTCGACGCAGGATTCGAGGTCGGTTCTTTCAAGGGTGATTTTGCTTCATAAGATTTCCTCGGTTGTCTTGTGTAGAAAACTTAGGCGCACGATCCACCGAGCGCTGTCGTTCGAACTGTCAGCCTACCACCGCGCCCTCCGTTTTTCTCGCTCGATGAGTTGTTCGTGCAATAGCGATTTGATGTAGGTCTGGTAAGGCAGGCCTTTCTGTTCAGCTTGCTTTCGGGCCAAAGCCAGATCTGCTTCGGGAATCCGCAGCGCCACTACAGGCGCCGGCGTCCTTTTGAACGCAGCTATCCGGTCCCGCAGTTTCTCTTTCTTCAACACCTGAGCTGCGCCGCTCTTCACCGCAGCAAGTAGCTGTTTGCCATGTATGTTGCGGTTCTTATACCACCAGTCCGCTTCTTCGGCCTCGGTGGCGAAAGCCGGTATGACGCGCTTGAGTTGCTTTTCGATCTGCTTCTTCATTTGGGTCTCTCCAGAAATGCCTTCCTGTCTGAAACGGTAGCGGGAAAGGCCGTTATGGCACGTACCTTGCCGTTTCGAATCGTCCATGCTACTGACAATAAGCGGCCCCTATCCGTATGGCCGACAGAGCGGTACCGCTCTTCGTTATCGATCCGTCCGTAATCCAGGTCCACAGGATCGTTGTTCAGCAACTGCTCGAATTCCGCAGGCGCTACCTTGTGCACGGCGAGGTGCTTCCTGTTCTCTTCATCCCAATCAAATTCGATCGCGCCGGCCACAATTCTATATTGTATCGCAACGTATATACACTCCCCCCCCCCGGGGGGGTTGGCCGGTGCTTTACCCACAACGTGAGCGACTGCCTTGGCGTTCCTACATTGAAGCTGATTACGGAAACGCAAGCGTAGTGCTCATCGTTCGGCCGTCGCGGGATCGCGTTTGGATTTTCGAGTTTGTGCGGTCAGTTGGCCGCCCTCTTTATGGCCTCGCAGACTCTTACCCAAGCTCTATCGCGCTCGGCTTTCATTTCAGCAAGGGGCTTGTCCGGCGGGATCGCCGCCTGATAATGCTGGAGTGCGGTTTCCTTGTACGCGCAAGCGCGGACTAAGACCCACAGAATTTGCACTCCTCCGGCCTCAGCGTCCTTCAAGACTGGGCCCAATTCATGCTCGTGAATGAAATCCGAGGCAAGGAAATCTTTGGTGACCAACATCAAGACGACCGTGCTCGCGGCCAATGCAGTCTTGATTTCCTGAAACCACTTCGTCCCCGGCTCGATTTGCTTGTCCGACCAAGCGGAAATGCGCCCTACACGCTCCAACGGCTTCAAGTGCGCCAGCAATTCCTCAAGGAACTTCGTGTCCTTGTGGCTGTAGCTGATAAACACACCGCCCTTCCGCCGCGCAGCGAGGACGGTTTTTACTTCAGTAGCGGGCAGCCGCTCACCCGACGCCGCGTGGGGCTTCTGCACCGACCATAACGTGAACGCGCCGCGGAACCCCTTCATCTCGACTCTATCGTGCCGTTCCCATTCCAGCCGCTTGTACCGCGCAGCGCCCAGCCCTTCGATGTCCTCTTTCGCCCGGTCGCTCAGCCAAATCTCCCCACCCGTGATGGCGCCCACCACTCGGGCGGCGAAGTTCACCGTACCGCCGAAAACATCGCCCTCCTCCACTTGCATCGGGCCAATGTGGACGCCCGCGCGGATCTGCACTTGCGGATCGCCGGTGTCCGCCTGCAACGCCAGCGCGTAGTCCAGGGCAACGTCCACGGACTTGAACGCCGCCATAAAACTATCGCCAATGGTCTTGATTACCCGGCCTTTGAACTGCTCGATCAGTTTCCGGCTTTGGGTGAAGTGCGCCCGCCGGACTTGGCCCATGGCCTCTTCCCGAATTTCCTCTCCCAGCGCGGTCGAGCCGACCACATCCGTAAACACAATGGCCAGAGTCACGCGCTCGCCGCCAGCCCAATCCTGGAAGCTCTTTGTGCTCGTCTCTCCTCTGGCCGAAACGAGGAAAGCATCGAAGTCGCGCCGCTGGTCCGCCGATCGATCCATCTCCGCAACTTGCGACTCGAAGCGGATGCGCTCCTTGGGCTCAGCCAGAGACACAACCTTCCCACAAGGACAAGGGAACTCCCTCTTCCCCTGAGCCTGCAGAAGCTCTACGTATTCCTGGGGTACCGGGTGACCATTGGAGCACACAAAGAACCGTACCAGTTCCACCTTGCCGTCTATCGCCCGGCGCCGCGTGTGCGTCAGGATGTATTCCTCAAAGTGGAACCGCGTTTCGGGACTGGCCTGTTCATCGGGGAAAAATAGAATCAGGCGGCCGCGAGCCTCGGCGAACTCGTGCAGGAACAGCCCGCACTTGCCGCCCGCCTTGGCGTTGAAGATGGCTGCGTTTCTCCACATCTCCGCCCGACCGGTGGTGAAGAGCCCGCTGTGTCCCAGCCGCACGGCCAGCGTTGCGTAGAGGCTTTGGACCGGCCCGTCGAAAGTGATCGCCACCGCCTTGCCTTTCGGCTCGGGCGCATCCTCGTAGTCGCGGTTGAACTGCGACGGGAAGACCAGGTAGCGCCCGTCATCGGCACTCTCCCGCAGCGCCAGGTCGTGAATTACAAGTTCCTCCACCGTGGCGTGCAGCAGCAACTGCGCTTGCGCGGGATCGGCGACCTTTTGGTCCTTGGGCACGAAGAACTTGCCGGCCAGAGCGATTTCTTCCGCCAGGGAACCGAGGCCGTCCGGCTCTTCCTTGGCCGTGTTCACCATCGCGGAGGCGTATGCATCCAACAACTCCGGCTGCAGCAGCACGTACCCGCCGAACGTCAGGCGGCGGATCAGGTCGCGGGCTTCCAATCGCCCGATGCACGTGTCGAACTGGTCCCGAAGGTTCGTCACTCTCGCCGCAGTCTCGCGATGCTGGCGGGCGAAGTCATCGTATAGCTCGCCCACCGGGGCGAGCAGGCGGCCCGTCTTCTTCACCTCCAGCAGGAACGACTTGATATCGGCGAACAATTGCGAAGACAAAACTTCCGGTAGGCGTTCCCAGGCGATCGCCTGCTCGATGGCGGTGCGCAGCTCCTCGACCTCCCAGCCTTCCTTGGCGCTGGTCTTGAAGTAACCGTCGAAATCGAATTCCTTGAGGATCGCCTTCAGCCGGTCCTCGCCAATGGAGATGCCGCCGCGATCGTTGCGGGCGGAGACCAGGAATTTCTTCATGGGAACGCCCGAACTCCCCTGGCGCTGTTGCGCCAGACGCAAGGCGCGCTCCCATTGCCGGACTCCCGCAAGAGGATCGGTCTCGCTGCGGGCGTCGAACACCACCAGCGCGACGGCTACTTCATGGAGATGCAATTGATGGATGACGCGATAGCCCGGCTGTCCGGCCAGATCCCACAACAGCGTCTCCCGGGTCTGCGTGACATTGTTACCGATCTCCACATCCTGGGAATCCAACGTCCACACACGCCGCCCCGGAGTGGAGTCCGTGGCTACGAAGGGTTGGTTGTTCAGCACCAGGCTCAGGCCGGATTTGCCGACTCCGGTGTCGCCTACCAGGACCACCTTGGCGTTGACGTAGCGGGTGCTTGGCTCCGCCACTTGGCCGAGCAGGACGGCGAAATCCAGCTCCCAGATGTGGATGACACGGTCGCGTTCATCCACTAGCGTATCGGGGTCCGAACCGACCACAGCAAGAAGCGGCAGGTGCGGATGGAAAGCGAGACCGGGTGGCCAGTACGTGCTGGCAAGTCCCGGAATTCGGGCGATGCATGCCCATGTGTCCGTGCGCCAGAGGCCGATGGAACCGTCGGGGTCGCTGCTCCTCGTCGCGAGTAACCTCTGGTCGGCGGTAACCGAAATATCGGTTATCTGGGCCGTATGACCCTCAAGGGTACGCACAAGTTGGCCAGAACGTACGCCCGACAATCTTACGGTTTTGTCCATGCTTGCACTCGCAAGGAGTGTACCTGCGGAGACGAAAGCCAGACCGGTGGTTGACCCATAATGCCCCTTGCCTGAGTGCAACAGACTGCCAGTTGCCGTGGCCCATAGCTTAACACCGTGATCGTAGCTCGAAGTCGCGAGAACGTCACCACCACTATTGAACGCGACGTCCGTGACACGATCAGCTTCAAGGACGTGGAGGAGGCGACCTGACGCCACGTCCCAGAGCCGGACCTCGTGATCAACGCAGGCACTTGCCAAGGTTCGACCGGATGGGTCGAAGGCAACTCCCACAACCGTATTCGGGTGCTCTCCTACTGAGCCGAGCGATCTACCGCTCGCCACCTCCCACAACTTCACCTCGTGGTCGAATCCGCCGCTAGCCAGCGTTCGGCCCTGCGGATCAAAGGCGGCACTTATGGCCGCACCAGTGTGCCCCCGAAGCGTGCTTATGCAGTCGCCTGTCTCGGCATCCCACAACCGGATCGTTTTGTCGTGCGATGGCGACGCCAAGATCCGTCCATCCGGCGACCACGCGATGCGTCCGACCTTGTCAGTGTGGCCACGCAGAGTGCGCACGAGTTTCACGCCCGGCGGCAGTTTCTTCGGCTCCTTTTCGCTCATCCCGGAAATCCCACGCTAAATTGCGACGATATCACAAGTGAAATAGCGCTTTTCGAGTCGCCGTCGAGTCAAACGCACCGAAGTTCTGTAATCCGAACTTTATTCGATTACCAAATCGGTTCCGCGGACTTGTACCGGCCAACTTCCTATCTGCGCGCCCGCTTTGCTCCGATCGCCTCGGCGATGATTGCAGTCACAAAGCTATTGATGCTCACGCCTTCGTTTTCAGCTTGTTTCGTCAGCTTTGAGTAGAGCGTCCTGGGCACACGCTGACGCCACTGAGCGGCCTCGATACTAGGCTTGGGTATCTTTCGGCCCGATTCCTGGAACACTTCGAGACAATCGCTGAGAGCTTCGCGGCCATTCGCGATCGCCTCTGCAATAGTTTCGCCGTCGGACATGCATCCGGGTATATCCGGATACTCCACCAAATAGCCGCCCCCTTCTTCCTTCGACAGGGGGCGAACCGTGAACTGGTACTGGTTAAGATTACGCTTCATCGTTCCTCTCACTTTGTCTTGAGGGCTTCCGCAGCGTCGATCAGTGCCACGAATTGCTTGATGTAGACAGGCTTGATGGGACGCTTCGACGGCACTGACACGATCTCCCGTACACCGGGCGCACTGAAAATCACGTGACTGCCGCCGCGGCCGGGTCTGCGCCACTCAACGGAACTCCCTTCCGCTACCGCCTGCAAGTCTTCGATGCGCCAGCCAAATTGATTCTTGCGCATTTTCTGAAGTATCTTACCGGCGGCCACTAAACTTATGATACCGCATCCGGTATCAGTTCGAGAATGCCTTACGAGGGTCATCGATCTGATCGTGGTGGCGCTCCCTTCCGGTCGCGGCTCAGTTGCGACTCGGGATGTGGCCGTTTTTTCCAATTACGGCCACGTTCTCTACTGTATTCTTGCAGTGTATGGCTAACATGTCACCTTTCAACGAGCTCTGCCGCATTCCTGGCGTCGGGCCTTCGATTGCCGCTGACCTCTCTCGTTTGGGGATCCGTGACGTCGCGGAATTGCGCGGACGGAACCCTGAATCGCTTTATGCCGAACTCTGTGCGCAGAAGGAACAGAAGCTGGATCGCTGCGTCCTTTACGTGTTTCGATGCGCCGTGTACTTCGCTTCCACGCCGAAGCACGATCCGGAGAAGCTGAAGTGGTGGAACTGGAAGGACGACGCGCTAGTCTTGCCGGAGCGCCGCCATCGGATCCACGCGGGTCGCGCGGCTGGCCGGGATCAGGCACGCGACCGCCGCGGTTAGCGTGACCAATACAAAAGCTACGGCGATCAGCCAGGGGTCGGCGGATGCGATGCCTGCCAGAACGCCGCGCAGGACGCGCGTTAGAACTAGCGCGGCGGCGAGCCCCACTGCCAACCCGGCAACCGCCAGCAACATTCCTTGACGGAAGATGAGCAAGAGTACGTTATGTGGCGCCGCGCCCAGCGCCATGCGGACGCCGATTTCTTGCGTGCGGAGCGAGGTGGCGTACGAAACCACGCCGTAGACGCCGCCGGCGGATAGCAGCAGCGCGAGGCAAGCGGTGATCGCAAGCAGAGTCATGATGAAGCGGCGGTCGGCGACGGAATCGCCGATCAGCGTCGACATGGACGCGCTGAGGAACACGGGCTGTTTCGGATCGATCGCGGCAACGGCGCCTCGGATGGCTCGCGCAAGATCCGCGCCAGGGCGATTGGTGCGCACCACCAGGAATTGGGCTGCGTTGAGTGCGCCGCTGGAAGAGTAGACCTCGGCGGCAGGCGGCTCCTCGAGGCCGGAGTGGCGGATCGTTCTCACGACACCAACCACCTGCTTCCATTGTTTGAATTGAGGATTCGAGCAGAGGATGCAGATGCGTTTGCCGAGAGCGCTTTCGCCGGGCCAGAGCCGGGCGGCGGCAACGTCGTTCACGATCGCGGTATCGCGCGACGCGGCCATGTCGTCGTCGCGAAACAAGCGGCCATCGAGCAGCTTGACGCCCATGGTCTGGAGATAATCGGCGCTCACGCGGTCGACTTCGGCGGCTTGTTCGGTGCTCGTGTCGCCCAGGCTGACTAAGGCGCCGTGGTTCTCGCCGCTGAAGGGCAGGGCATCGACAGTGCCGGCCGACTCGACGCCGGGAAGCACTCGCACAGCATCAAGGATGCGACGGAACAGCACGCCGCGCGATTCCGGAGTTTTGTATTGATCGCCCGAAGGGATGATGATGGACGCGAGCACGCGGTCGGCTTGAAATCCTGGATCGGTGCGCAGCAATTTGACGAAGCTGCCGGCCAGGAGTCCGCCCGCGACAACCAGGACCACGGCAAGCGCGACTTCAGCGACGACCAGTGCCGAGCGCAGGCGACTGCGAGATACGCCGACCGCGCCACGAGCGCCGGATTCGCGCAGCGCAGTGGCAGGATCGCGCCGTGAGCTCCGAAGCGCGGGCGCAAGGCCGAAGAGAATGCCGTTGATCATGGACACCGCGAGCGCGAATGCGAAGACCGTCCAATCCGCGCGCGCCGCAGCCAGACGCGGAATGGTCATGGGGGCCACGGCGGGCAGCAGCGTCCAGGCGAGCACGGTCAACGCGTAACCGGCGAGTCCTCCGGCGATCGCAAGCACGCAGCTTTCCGTGACGAGCTGGCGCACAATTTGAGCGCGGCTTGCGCCGAGGGCGAGCCGCACCGCCATTTCGCGATGCCGCGCCAACGCCCGTGCGAGCAGCAGGTTCGCAACGTTGGCGCAGCCGATCAGCATGAACAGAAGCGCCGCACTCATAAGCAGCAGCAGGCCCGTTCGAGCGAAGCCCAGAGTCCGCTCGCGCACCAGGGACGCCGTCATCGTGCGGTCAGCGTTCGTGACTGGATATTCGCGGGCGAGGGTGTCGCCGATGATCTTCAGGTCCTGTTGCGCCTGCGCGAGCGACACGCCTCTCGGCAGACGCGCGACCGCCGCGGAGCCGATGGTGCGATCCGGCTTGGCGGGATCGAGACCAAGAGGCGCCCAAAAATCCATGTGCTGCGACGGCGTTCGTACAGTCGTTGCCAGCCGCATCGGAAAGTCGAAGCCGGGCGGCATCACGCCGATGATGGCGCAACTGTGGCCGTTGACTTCGACGGACCGGCCGACCACGCTGGGGTCGGAATTGAAGCGGCGCTTCCACAGTCCGTAGCTCAGGATCATTTCATTGTTGCGGCCGGGCCGGTCTTCTTCGGGGAGAATGTTTCTGCCAAGCATGGGCGCAACGCCGAGTGTCGGGAACATGCTGGCCGATACGCTGAGGCCGTAGAGCGCTTCAGGCGGCGCTGTTCGGTCGCCGGTAAGGTTGAAAAGTGCGTAGCGATAGATCCCGAACGACGCGAGCGTGCGATTCCTCCTGATCACGTCCTGCATGTCGCCCCACGTCACCCAATCCGCTTGCGACGCGCGGTACTTCGCAGATTCGCCGCGAATTTGGATCAGCTCGTCGGCTTTCGCGTAAGGCAGCGGCTCAATGAGGACGGATTTCACGGCTGTGAAAACCACCGCCGTCGCGCCGATGCTGAGCGCGATGGAAAGCAGAGCGGCCGAAGTGAGCGCGGGAGTACGGAAGAGAAGACGAATCGAGTGGCGGAGAGTGCTCATGTTCCCTCAATTATGCCCGCGGATTTCGAAGACTCCGAAGACCATACCAAGATCGCGCTGGTCCGGTGGCATCCGGAACGTGCGATCCAATTCCACGGTAACCTCGATTTCTTTCGGCTGCGCCGGCGGCAAGGGGAAGCCAAACTCGAACGACGCGTCACCCTTGTCAATAGTTACAGGCTTGAAAGCGGCGCCGTTCACGGAAACCGTCATATGCACGGCGCCTTTCTTTACGGCGGCGGCGGGGCAGTATCCGCTGACACGCAACTCCGGCAATTCCCTGCCCCCCGTTTTCATTCGCACGGATGCGCGCTTCGGCATCCATCGGATGCCGTTGTCGATCACATACCATGCATCATCCAGCCGGTCCGCGTTATGTGGATCGCCTACGTCGACGCGGTCCACTTCCGGTGCCGACGGCGCGGTGGCGACGGCCGATTCGGGCGGAACGTATCGGGCAGTTACATCTTCGAGGCGATTATGATTCCAGGCGTAGACGGAGAGCTTTCCTTGGCGCAGAATCTCGTTGGCAGCGGCTGCGGGCATGACGAACCGGGCGATGTCGCCGATCTCCGGATGCGGAGTGATGTGAAGATCCGGATCGGGCGCGAGATAGACGTTGTTCAATCCGAGAATCCGAAAGCATTCGTAGTAGATTCCGCCCCAGAACAGCGTGTCATCGATGTTTTGGAGAAGAATGGCGCGGTCGGGATGAAGGCGATGGGCGTCCGCGACACCGGTCACCATGGCATGGATGGCCCAGCTTCGGTAAGCCCACATCTTTGTCGCTTTGCGCGCCGTGTACGGCGATTCCACCAGGAAAAAGGCGAGGAGCGCCAACGCCATGCCTCGCCACGCTAGACCGCCGCGCCAGCCGGCCGCGAATCCGCCGGCTGCCAGCATCGCAATGCCGATCAATGGCAGACCCAAATAGTACGTGAAGAAGTGATCCCGCAACGGCAACACGGGGAGCAGCAGTGCGACAAACCAGCTCAGAAAAACCAGTGGAAGAAAATTGCGGCGAACCGCCTGATAACCCGCGTAGCCAAGCAGAGCGATTGTGAACAGAACCATCCCGAGTGTGCCGAAAGCGTGCGGCAGACGAGTAAATATCGCGAGGTTCTCAGGTTCCAGCGCCTGCTTCCAGTACGCTGCCAGAGTGCTGAAGATTGCGCCGTCGAAGTGCATTTTGTAAGGGCCGGCGGCCTGGCGGTTTGGCGCAAGCATGAAATGCAATGCTCCGAATAACGCCGCGGCGGCAAAAAGCGGAAGCGTTTTCTTGAAGTAAGGGCGCGCGCAGAAGCATGTGTAAGCCGCCGCCATCAACGGAAAAACGATGGTCATTTCCAGGGCGCAGAGGCCCAGCAGAAACGCCGCCCACATGGCCGCCAGGTCGCGCGTCCGGTTGGTCTCGATATGCCGCAGCAGGAACCACAGCGCCGTCAGAATGAAAAATCCGCCGGCAACATAGTTGATGTTCGAGTTCCAGACCATGGTGAGAGCGAGCTTGTCGCTGGACATCCACAGGATGGGCGCAAGAAATCCCGCGATGCGCGAGCGGGTTATCCGCAGCGTGATCAGAGAGACGAGCGCCATATTTGCGAACTGTCCCAGGAAAGCAATCACTCGGAAGGGCAGTCCGCTGGAGAAACCGAAGACTGACTGCAGCACGACAAAATAGATGCGTTCGCCGAGCGGGCGCCAAGTCCCGTGAATGGTGGGGTGGAACAAGGCGTACCGGAGATCTTCCCACGAGTGTATCGACAACGCCAGGTTCAGCCAGACGAAATCGTCAGCCTGAAACCAGGCGTCGAGCGCAGGCCGGTAAACGACGAATGCGAACACCGGAGGAATCAGCCAGAACGCGGCCCGTTGCAGAAACGTTTGACGCAAGTTGAAACAGTATACTTATTTTGCCAGCGCCTTGGCTGCCGCAAGCGCTGCTTCGTAGTTCGGGTGATCCGCCACTTCCTTCACGTACTCCAAGTGCTTGATGGTGCCGTCTTTGTCCAGCACAAAGATGGCGCGGCTCTCGATCCGCAGTTCCTTGATCATGGTTCCGTAGTGTTCGCCGAAGGAACCCGTGCGATGGTCGGAAAGCATTTTGATTCTGTCCACGCCGAATGCTCCGCACCAGCGCTTTTGCGCGAAGGGCAGATCCATGCTGACGCTGTAGATCTCGACACCCGTGAGCTTGGCGGCTTCCTCGTTGAAGCGCTTGGTCTGCGCGTCGCACACCGGCGTGTCGAGCGAAGGTATGACGCTAAAGATGCGAACGTTGTGCCCCGTTTTTTCCAGATTCACCGGCTGGAGTCCGTCGTTCACTACTTCAAAGTCGGGCGCCTTATCGCCGGTCTTCAATTCCGGTCCAATCAGCGTCAGCGGGTTTCCTCTCATCGTCGTGGCTGCGGGTCTTTCCATGAACTCTCCTCAGGTTTGATTTTCCATTCATTGTAGCAATTCGATGAACTTCGCCACGTCGTTGGTGGGAAGCTGGCACGTGTAGTTCTCGCAGACGTAGGCCGTGGGTTGGCCGGTGATCGCGTGCATTTGTTCGATAGCGGGGAAGAAGGGCGCCAGCTTCCGCCGGGTGTCTTCGGAGTCCACTACGAGCGTGATGGTATGCGGCAGAAAGCGGCTGCGCAGGTCGCGCAAGAAGGCGCCTGCATCGCCGACGAGGACCACTTCGCGCTTGGCGGCCAGTGAGTAGTCGAGCGCAACCAGCATTTGCGGAACGGCGACGGGCTGGCCGGCCATCTTAGTCGCGAGCGAGCGCAGCGTCCGATCGGCGGCTTCGCGGATCTCGGCGCGATCCGTGATGTGCGCCAAGCGCAGCAGATCGAGAAGCGCGATCGAATTGCCGGACGGCTCCGCTCCGTCGTAATCGTCCTTCATACGCAGGACCAGGCTGTCGTCGCCCGCCGCAGTGGTGAAGAATGCGCCTTCAGTGGGGTCTTCGAACAACTCGCGCATCTTGCCGGTCAGTGCGACGGCCATTTCGAGATGCTGCGGATTGAAATCAGTTTCGTACAGGTCGAGCAGGGCTGAGATCAGGAACGCGTAATCGTCCAGAAAGCCGTGGATGCCGGCCTCTCCGTCGCGATAGCGGCGCAGCAAAGTTCCGGTGCTCGGGTTGTACATTTGCTGGAGGATAAAGTCCGCGGCGCGCTGGGCTGCCGCCAGGTAGCGAGGTTCGTCCAACGCCTGCGCGGCCTTTGCGAAGGCCGATATCATGAGCGCATTCCACGACGTGAGGGTTTTGTCGTCAAGATGCGGGCGCACGCGCTTGGATCGCGCTTCGAGTAGTTTCGGGATGGCTGCCTGAATCTGGGCCTGGGTATCGTTATCCTCGGTTTGAACGTAGAGGATGTTCTTGCCCGTGAACTCGCCGTGCGGATCCTCATGCACGTTGCCGTCCGGCTCCACGCCGTAGCGGTGCGCGAACATTTTTGCTAAGCGCTCACCAAGAAGCTGCTCCAGCTCCTTTGCTGTCCAGAGGTAGAAAGCACCTTCGCCTTTTTCCTTGGGATTGGCGGGATCGATCACGCTATCCGCGTCCTCGGCCGAGTAGAAGCCGCCGCCGGCATGCGTCATGTCGCGCAGAACGTAATCGAGCGTGCTGCGGGCGATGCCGGCGTAGAACGGATCGTGCGTGAGCTGGTACGCCTCGATGTACGAGACGGCAAGCTGCGCCTGATCGTAGAGCATTTTCTCGAAATGCGGCACGAACCAGCGCTCGTCCACAGAGTAACGATGGAATCCGCCGCCAAGCTGATCGTGCATTCCGCCGTTCGCCATGGCGCGCAGGGTTTCGAGCGGCATCTGCAGCGCTTCGTCGCGGTGCGAGCGCACGTGATAACGAAAAAGGAAGTTGAGCGCCACCGGCCGCGGAAACTTCGGAGCGTCGCCGAAGCCGCCGTGCTCGGAGTCGAACGTGCGGCGGAAATATTGGAAGGTGGAATCGAGGATGGTTTTGTCGAGCAGGGCGCGATCGGGCGGTCCGGACGCGGTGGCCAGCTTCAGGCGTTCGATGACATCGCCGCTGGACCGGACGATTTCATCGCGCTGGTTTTTCCATGCCTGAGCGAGGCGCTCCAGGATGTCTCTGAATCCGGGGCGTCCGTAACGATTGTCTGGCGCGAAATAAGTTCCGCCAAAAAATGGTTTCAGATCGGGCGTCAGGAAGACGGACATCGGCCAACCGCCGCTGCCCGTGGCGGCCTGGACGTAAGTCATGTAGATGTGGTCGACGTCGGGGCGCTCTTCGCGATCCACTTTCACGGGCACGAACGAGCGATTGATGACTTCGGCGATTTCGGCGCTTTCAAACGACTCGCGCTCCATGACGTGGCACCAGTGGCACGTCGAGTAGCCGATGGAGAGGAAGATGGGCTTGTCTTCGCGCCGCGCTTTGTCGAAAGCTTCGGGGCCCCATGGATACCAGTCGACTGGATTGTGGGCGTGCTGCTGTAGGTAGGGGCTTCTTTCCGAGATCAGATGGTTTGGCAACGTTCGTTTCTCGTTTCTTGTTTCTCGTTTTTCGTTGTCCCCTCGCTCACGCTTGGAGTTGCCGGGGGTTGAGTTCGTTTGTAGGGCTTCGCGATGTAGCCGCGCGACTCCTTGCCTACTTCCGATTGCGGCGCCAACGCGATGGCTTTCCTATACGCGGCCGTTGCCGCTGAGCGGCGGCCTTGGAGATCGTAGATTTGGCCCAGACGCATCCACGACATGATACTGGTGTTGAGGTCCAGCCCGCTCGTTTTCAGCACAACTTTCTTCATGTGCGCGAGAGCTTGATCGAGATCGTTGTACCAGAAGAGCAAGTTGCCTTCGAGATAGTCGATCTTTTCAGGCGCCAATTCCGTGAACCCTGGTGCGCGATCGCGTTCCAGACTCCAGATGCGTTCAATTTCGGCGAGCGCGTGTTCTTTGTCGCCCAGATCGCTGTACATCTGCACGATTTCGAAACGCAGCAGATAGTTGCGTGGAAATCGCCGGATCAGGTCTTCGAGCAGCGGGACTGCGTCGGCGGGGCGGCGCTCCCTGCGATAAATCGCAGCGAGCACGATTTCCGCATCCACGTGGTTCGCCTTGCCGGCGCGGGCGACCGTCTGCAAAGTGCGAATGCCGCGGCTGCGATCGCCGTGGTAGCCCGCCATAAAGCCCAGGATCCGGTAACCGAGTGGGAGGCTTCCGACGACGTAATCGTAAACGCCGGGGATCATGCGCGCGTCGACGTTATCCGGTTCGATTTCAGATAGCCGCTTGTGCGCTTTGCGCGCGTCGGTGGCGTCGTGGAGAGAATCCAACCAGGCTTTGCGAACCAGGAAATTGTAATTACTGCGCAGAGCGTAGGAGACGCCGAGCGGGCCGAGGCCCTGCGGATCGTCGGCCTTGGCTTCGAGGCGCGCTTGAGAGATCTCGATGGCCTTGCGGATGGCGTGGTCGAAGCGCTGGTCGTCCGCGGGGTCGATCGCGACTTTTTCGCGGCGCAGAAACGGATTCGAGCCAGTGACCAGCTCGCTCTCAAGCGCTCCGCTGCGGAACATGGCGCGATAGAGAATGGCGTGCGCCAGGTGGTTCCAGGCGTTCGGATCGTCGGAATGCTGTGCGACGCCCGCGTTGAAATCGGCGATCGCTTCGTCGTATTCGAGGTTGTAGAAATGATCGTGGCCCGCTGAGACGGTTGGATCCTGCCCGGGCAGCCAATTCGCGGCGACCAGGGCGAGGCAGCACGCGGCGATCGGCGCGCCTTGCATCTGATTTCATTGTAGGAGGTTGGTGACAATCGGTCCTGGGTCAGGTGTAGCATTCCTGGAAAGCCCGCGAAGTGATACTCTCGGCGTGTGGTGATGAAGCCTAAGACCATCTTTGTCATGGCTCTTTGTGGATGCATGTTTGCCGCTGCTTCTTACTTGCTGGCCTTTGGAGGCGTGGTATTCTGTTGCGCTCCAGCTCCTCCTGGAGGAGGCTTTTGGCGTACTGAGAAGTTCTTTTACGGCTTGCTACCAATGTTGGCCAGTGTCGTTGCCCTTGCGTTTACGTTCCGCCTCTGGGCGCGCGCATATATTCGGCGACGAAACGCTTGGATGGTTGGCTGCGTCGTCGCCATCTTTGCCGTATTCCTAGACTCGACCCTGTTCTTGAAGTACCGCGGAAGACAGGATGAAAGAATCAAGTTGGTCTGGAAAAGTGAATCCGATGCTTTTAGCTGGGGGAGTGGAGAGGTAAAACTGCCCATCGGGTTCACCTACAAAGCTGCCCTTGGAATCGACACTTTCGTTGGTCACTTCACATCGCAAGACGGAAAGCTCGTGATTGAGTATGACATCGGTGAACTTGCGGGCGAACACGGAGGAATGGGAAAGTGGGAAACACTCACACAAGGTTCGCGCGTGAGAGTTGGCCGCGCAAGAAGTTCGGATGGCAACGGGCACACCACATATTTCTCCAAAGTATCCTTCCCTGATAGCGGATGTGCGAACTTCTACCTTGAATCCCCCAATGAACACGACGCAGCCATTATCGAATTCATCGCTGCGAGCTTCCACCCCATAGGTTGGACGCCATCTTGGGTCCGTCCACTTTTGCCTGAAGTCCTTAGGTCGGACTGTCGCTATAGACTCCAATTACCGGTCGGATTCTAGACGCCCGCGATCAAATCTCGAAAGTCACCGAAGGAGCCCGTTACACGCGCAGGAACCAGCCTCGGCGATACATTGCGTAGATGAGCAGAAAATAGAAGCATACGTTCGCGATGGCGTAAAGCAGCGACGCATTGATGGGGCTGGCGAGCGGAGCGAAGACGTTGTTGAAGATCCATTCTTCGAGCGGCTCGCCGTGCACTTTGATAATGCCGAGCAGGCGGCCGATCATGCCGGTAAGAATGAAGACCGCCAGCGCGTTCATGCCGTAGATGGCGAAGAAGCGCGGCCAGCTTCGGCGCTTGTGTACGTCCACGATCCAGTAGCAGATGGCCAAGACCATCGATGCGAGGCCGGCCATGAAGACCGCATAGGAACTGGTCCAAAGACTTTTGTTGATAGGCAGCCAAATGTTCATGGTCAGGCCGGCGATCAGCAGCGCTGCCCCGGTCGCGAGCATCCAGACGGTCTTTTCCGTGGGCTTGCGATTCATACGCAGAATGTGGCCGGTGAGAATGCCGAATAGCATGGACGCGATGGCGGGGATTGTGCTGACGATGCCTTCCTGATCCCAGACTTTTGTTTGAGACCACATGTGGCCGGTCAGGAACAAGCCGTCCACATATTTCTCCAGGTTGCAATCTTTTTCCAGGTGACCGGCGCCGCAACCGGGCACGCCGGCGAGCATCATCAGAAGCCAGTAACTGGTGAGCAGCGTCACGGTCGCGACGATGAGGCCGCGCAGCTTTAGCACCAGAAACAGACTGGCGGAAATCAGATAACAGATCGCGATTCGCTGCAGCACGCCGAGGTAGCGGATGCGATCGAAGTGGAAATAGGGGAAGCCGTTCAGGAACAATCCGACCGCGAAGATGAGCAGCGAGCGGCGCAGAACGTGCAAGAAGAGCGTGCGGCGGCTGTCGCCGCGTTCGATGCGCTTGGCGAAGGAGAGCGTGAGCGCAACGCCCGCGATCCAGACGAAGAAGGGGAACACCGTGTCGGTGAAGGTCCATCCGTTCCACGCCGCGTGTTCGAGCGGCGGATAGATGTGTTCCCAGGAGCCGGGATCGTTTACCAGAACCATGGACGCGAGCGTTGCGTCGCGGAAGACGTCCAGCGACAGCAGGCGATTGCCGGAAGCGTCGCCGTTCATGGCTTGGACGCGGCGATGTCGAGCACCGTGTACCAGAGATACTGGACCATTTTGTGGATGGAGCTTTCGAGCATGCGTTCCTGATCGGAGTGCGCGCCATGCAGCTCGATTTCTTTTTCGTCCACAATGGGGCCGAAGCCGTAGGCTTGCACGCCTTTGGTGCGCAACTGCGCGTTGTCGGTGGCGCCGGTGAGCATGGAGGGAATGGTGATCGCATCGGGGAACATTTTTTTCTGCGTGCGTTCGAGGGCCTGGAACATTTCGCTATCGATTCGGGATGGTGGACTGACGGGGCGGTTGGCTCGTACAGTGGAGACGACTTCGACGGCCGCGTCGCCGATCACACGGCGCATTTCCTCATAAAGCTGATTCATGTTTTCGTCGGGCAGGGCGCGGATGTCGAGCGTGGCCTCGGCCTGCGACGGAATCACGTTGGAGCGGAAGCCGCCTTGGATGATGGTGGGCACGATGGAAGTGCGCAGCATCGAATAATTGCCGGGCTCGTGCTCGGCCAGGTAGCGCTGGATCTCGGCCGTGTGGGCGGGATCGGCGACGTGGTTGTAACGGAATGCCTGGTCGGGAGGACTGATGGTCGCGAGCCGCTCAAAATAGGCGCGCGTGGTGTCGTTCAGTCGCATCGGGGGCTGCCAGGTTTGAAATTTGGCGACGGCCGCGGCGAGGTGCAGGACAGCGTTGTCGAGCCTGGGCCGCGAGCCATGCCCGGCGGTTCCGTGAGCGATCAGGCGAGTGCCGCGCGGCGATTTTTCGGTTGTGGCGACAGCGACATAGCGCACTTTTCCGTCGCGCGCGGAAGTTGTACCGCCTTCGGCCAGCGAGTATTCGGCGGCGATGTCGTTCGAATGTTGATCGACCAGAAAGCCGATGCCTACGCTGGAGGTTCCCTCTTCGCCCGCTTCGGCGATGAAGATGACGTCGCGGTCGAGAGCAACGTTGAGGCGCTTCAGGAGCAGCATGGTCATCAGGCTGGAGACGACGTGCGATTTGTCGTCGCCGGAGCCGCGGCCCCACACGAAGCCGTCCTTGCGAATGGCGGCGAAGGGATCGACGGGCCACTTGTCTTTCTGCGTGCCAACCACGTCGGTGTGGCCCATGATGATGATGGGGCGCTTGGAGCCGCTGCCTTTGATGCGCGCGACGAGGTTGGCGCGTTTGGGGTCGAGCGCCAGGACTTCGTTGGGGATGCCGGCGGCGTCGAGAATCGGCTTGAGATAATTGACGGCTTTGGTCTCGTCGCCGGGCGGGTTGCTGGTGTCGATGCGAAGGAGGGCCAGGTAGTGGTCGAGCGTTTCGGATTCGAGCTTGGTCCAATCGACCGGATAGCGGTCGGCGGCGCGCAGGGTGACAAGCAGGAAAATGGCCGGTAGGAGGCGGCTAGCGATTCTGGTCATGCGATACAGGATATCTATTTTTGAAGGATGAAGTTGCCTACGAACAGGGTGTCGATGCCGGAGGAGTAGAAGCTGCGGACGGCGTCGCGAGGCGTGCACACCAGCGGATCGCCGAAGAGGTTGAAGCTGGTGTTGTAAAGCACCGGCAGTCCGGTGGTTTTGCCGGCGGCGTGCAGCAGGCGATGGTAGAGCGGGTTGTCCTCGGCTGAGACGGTGTGGACGCGGACCAAGTCTGTTCCCAAGATGGCGGTTTCGAAAGTCTTGCGATGGGCAGGCCGCACCCGGCCGACGGTGGCCAGATAGCGCGCGTTGGGACCCACCTCGAAATATTCGTTCGCCAGCTCGGCCGGGACCGACGCAGCGAACTTGCGGAACGGCTCGCGGTGCTTGATATAGATGTTCAGGTTCTCGGTGGAATACGTATTGCGCGGCGAGGCCAGGATGCTGCGATTGCCGAGCGCGCGGGGCCCGAATTCCATGCGGCCCTGCATCCAGGCGATAATCTTCTGATCTTCGATCTCGGAGACTGCGCTTTCGATCAGATCTTCGGTGGTTTGGAGGTAGCGGAATCGCAGCTTACAGTTTTCGAGCACTTTTTTGACTTCCTCGGCCGTGAAATTCGGCCCGAGGCACATATCTTTCAGTCCGGAGCGGTGCGATTGTCGGTAAACACAGTGCCAGGCATGCAGCACGGCGCCGATGGCCGTGCCGGAGTTGCCCGCGGCGGGCTGAACGAAGACGTTTTTCGACTGTTCGAGGGCGTTCACCAATAGCGCGTTGAAGCCGAGGCCGCCGGCGAGGCAGAGATTCTCCGCGGGTCCGGCCATCGTCAGAACGGTGCGTTCGACGGCGCGCTGAAGTCCGGCCGCAAGCGATGCGCGCATGGGCTTGGGGATTGAGGCGATGTCGTCGAGCTTCAGGGCGCGGTAAAACTTTGCGCCGAAGCCGCCCTGGCTGACGCGGTCGGAGTCGAAGTAACTGCGATCGATGCGTGGCCAATCGTTCGCGCCAAGAATCTCTTCGAAGACGTGCACAAAGGCGTCGGCGTCTCCGGCGGCGGAAAGCCACTGGACTTTGTGCTCGTCGGCGTTGGCGCGGAAGCCGAGCAGTGCCGTCACGCGGCCGTAGAGGTCGCCCAACGAATCGGGATAGAGCAGTTCCTTTTCGAGCCGCAGCTCATTTCCGTTTCCATGCCAGCGCGCGCCGCAGCGAAAGTCGCCGATGCGGTCCAGCGTGAGGACGGTCGCCTCGGTGAATGGCGACGCGAAGAAGGCGGAGGCTGCGTGCGCCGCGTGATGCTCCACCAGCACGAGCTGGCTGGATGGAAAACGCGCCCGCAAGGCCAGGTGCAACGCGCTCTCAGGCCCAGCGGCAAATGGGCGGACCAGGGTGACGCAATTCACTTGATTCGCTGCAACACCCGCCAGGTGCAGCGCCGTTTCGATGGCGTCGTCGGGCAGCTCGCCCGGTTCGTGCCGGCGCGATACTTTTTTCTGTTCCACGGCCGCGGCCAGATCGCCGTTCTTGAGCACAGCACAAGCGGGCTCGTTGAGGAGACCACCGAGTCCGAGAATGATCATTTGGATTTCTTTTCAATCTTGGCCCAGGTGTCGCGCAGCGCGACGGTGCGATTGAACACAAGTTTGTCCGCTGTCCCCGCGCTTACGCTTGGGGTTGCCGTCGTGGTGTCGGGATCGACGCAGAAATAGCCGAGCCTTTCGAATTGATAACGGTCGGCAGGCTTTGCGCCGCGGAGGCTCGGCTCGAGCTTACAGTTGGCGAGAACTTCGAGCGAGTTCGGATTCAGATTGACGGTGAACTCCTGGCCGTCCGGCACGTCGTTGGGATTTTCGCAGGAGAACAACGTGTCGTACAGACGAACCTCGGCGTCGATGGCGTGCGCGGCGGATACCCAATGGATCGTCGATTTCACTTTGCGGCCGTCGGGCGCATTACCGCCACGCGTCGCCGGATCGTAGGTGCAGTGGATCTCGACAACCTCGCCGCTCTTTTCGTCTTTCACCACGGCAGTGCAGGTGACGAAGTAGGCGTAGCGCAGCCGGACCTCGCGGCCGGGCGACAGGCGGAAATATTGCTTGGGCGGATCTTCGCGAAAGTCGTCCTGCTCGATGTAGAGCATACGCGAGAACGGGACGTTGCGCGTGCCCGCGGCGGGGTCTTCCGGATTGTTGACGGCTTCCATCTGTTCCACCTGGCCCTCGGGATAGTTGTCGATCACGACGCGCAGCGGGCGCAGCACGGCCATGACGCGCGCCGCGCGCTTGTTCAAATCTTCACGCAGGAAGTATTCGAGCAGGCCCAGTTCGGTAGTGCCGTTTGTTTTCGAGACGCCCACGCGCCGACAGAAATTGCGAATAGCCTCCGACGTGTAACCGCGGCGGCGGAGTCCGCAAATGGTTGGCATGCGCGGATCGTCCCATCCGGAAACATGCTTCTGCTGCACCAGCGATAGCAAGCGGCGCTTACTGAGGAGGGTGTAGGTGAGATTCAGCCGGTCGAACTCGATTTGTTGCGGATGATAGATGCCCAACTGCTCGACATACCAATCGTAGAGCGGCCGGTGATCCTCGAATTCGAGCGTGCAGATGGAGTGGGTGATGCGTTCGATGGAATCCGACTGGCCGTGCGCGAAATCGTACATGGGGTAGATGCACCACTTGTCGCCGGTGCGGTGATGCGATTCGTGCAGGATTCGGTACATGATGGGATCGCGCAGGTTGAGGTTCGGCGAGGCCATGTCGATCTTGGCGCGCAGGGTGCGAGAGCCATCGGGAAATTCGCCCGCCTTCATGCGCTCGAACAGCGCCAGACTTTCTTCGACAGAGCGATTGCGATAGGGGCTCTCCTGGCCGGGTTCAGTTAACGTGCCGCGCTGCTTGCGGACCTCGTCCGCCGAGAGATCGCAGACGTAGGCTTTACCGGACTTGATCAACTGCACGGCCCATTCGTAGAGCTGATCGAAATAGTCGGAGGCGTAGAAGAGGCCAGTGGGCGTCTTCGATGATGGAGTCGACATATTCGGTTTCTTCCTTGGAAGGATTGGTGTCGTCGAAGCGCAGATTGCATTTACCGCCGAACTCGTTCGCGAACCCGAAGTTGATGTTGATGGACTTGGCGTGGCCGATGTGGAGATAGCCGTTGGGCTCGGGTGGGAAGCGTGTGTGGACGCGGCCGCCGTACTTGTTGGTCTCGAGATCGTCGAGGATGATTTCGCGGATGAAGTTGGAGGGGGCCGGAGATTCGGTTGTGCTGGCGGTGTCGGGTTCGTTCTTCGCGATAGCCATAATCTTATCTTAGCGGGCGGGCGTTTCTTGTTTCTCGTTTCTGGTTTCTCGTTGGGCGTCACCGGGTTTTGTTGCCTGTTCAGAGGCTGAAGGGTGTGTCGGCATGTGTGCATCGAGTGGTGTTCACGTCGTACGTTATTGATTCTTAGTTGGTTACGCTTCGAGGAGGGCGTTTCATGACGGTAAAACGCGGGGTTAGCGTCATGGCGGGGTGGTGCGTCTATCGATC
>WNFJ01091200.1_pt1 | contig 138095 bp, 133 predicted proteins | sample 5400461 | NCBI WGS metagenome assembly WNFJ01 (sample SAMN13153349, study PRJNA577476) | soil metagenome | isolation source: 115 cm saprolite on Douglas fir-dominated hillslope | place: USA:California | collected 2013-09-17
TTCTACGCCACCAATTTCGAACTCGGCTCGATCTCGCCGCTGTTCATTCATCAGTTCAGTCGCAGCCGTTGGCGAATCGATACGGAAGTCTTTCAGACCATCACCACCGACTGTCACCTCAAACACCCTGCGGTCCACCAAACGACGGCTCTGGTGGTGCTGACCATGATTCGGTTTCTGGCCTATACCTTGTCCCTGGTCTTCTACCACCGCCAAGTCCGCAGCCATGCCCGCCGAAAATGCGAGACCTTTCATGAGTTCGCCAAGCGCTTAGCCTACTGGTTCGTCGCTCTTTCCCCGAATACCAGTTGATCTCCGCCCTGCCTGGCCTTCGACGTGTCTGGCAATCTTTCCGGGTGTCCGCCCTGACGCCATGCCGCCTCATTCCTTCCGACTCGAAAACGCAAGCGGTTTCTGCCATCCGGCGAGCATTCCAACTCGCCCAAGATTCCTTCACTGCCACAACCGGAGTCAAATCAGCGGCGTACTCGATCGATCGGCAGAGGGTGCTCTACGGAATCGCTGCGGATCCGCTGGCCGCGATTTTCCTTTTTCTCCATTTTTGCTAGGATGTTTCCGGCTTCTAAACTTCGCTAATGGCAACTTTCACTCTGCACGTAAACGGCAACCAGAAAACAGTAGATGTTTCTCCAGACACTCCCTTGCTCTGGGTGTTGCGCGACACTCTCCAACTGACCGGCACGAAGTTCGGGTGCGGCGCCGGCCTTTGCGGAGCGTGCAGCGTTCACGTCGATGGCGCGCTGACCCGCTCATGCACTATGCAGGTCTCGCAAGCTGCGGGAAAGAACATCAAAACCATCGAGGGACTCGGAGCGAACGGGCTGCATCCCTTGCAGCATGCGTGGATCGCCGAAGATGTTCCGCAGTGCGGATACTGCCAGAGCGGACAGATCATGGCGGCTGCATCGCTTCTGGCAAAGACACCGCATCCCTCGGACGACGAAATCACCGAGCACATGTCTGGAAACATTTGTCGCTGCGGCACCTACGATCGTATCCGTCGCGCGATCCACCGCGCCTCCAACGCCGGAGGTGCAAAGTGAGTTCACTTTCGCGCCGGGCATTCTTGGGAACCTCGGCTGCAGCCGGGGCTGGACTGGTGATTGGGCTTTACCTGCCGTCGCGCGCCGATGCCGAAGCCGAGGCCGCGTTCTTGCCCAATGCGTATCTGTCGATTACGCTCGATGGCAAAATCACCATCGTGGTAGCTCGCTCGGAGATGGGCCAGGGAGTGTGGACGTCGCTGCCCATGATTCTTGCCGAAGAGCTCGAAGTCGATTGGAAGCAAATAACGATCGAGCAGGCAGGCGCGAGCACACTCTTCGGTGACCAAGGCACGGGCGGAAGCGCGAGCGTCCGCACCACCTGGGACCCGATGCGCAAAGCGGGAGCGCAAGCACGCGAAATGCTGATCAGCGCTGCCGCGCAGGAATGGTCGGTTGCACCTGCAAGCTGCAAGGCAGAAAGCAGCTTCGTCATGCATTCCACCTCAGGCCGCAAGCTCAGTTATGGTGCGCTCGCGGCGAAAGCTGGAAAACTTCCTGTCCCCGAGAATCCCCCGCTGAAGACCGGCGGATACAAGATCGTCGGAAAACCTATTCCCCGCTTGGATACCCCCTCTAAGGTAAATGGCTCGGCCATTTATGGAATGGACGTCCGTGTTCCCGGAATGCAGTACGCAGCACTCGCGCGCTGCGAGTCAATCGGGGGAAAGGTTGCGGGCTTCGACGCAACCGCAGCTCAGCAAGTGCCAGGCGTAAGCTTCGTTGGAAAAATCAGCGACTCGGCAGTGGCTGTGGTCGCTGACAGCACGTGGAACGCAATCAAGGCGCGCCGCGCGCTAAAGATTACGTGGGACGAGGGCCCGAACAAGAACCTGAACTCAGCGGCGATCCTCGATTCCCTGCAGAACGCCGATGACCGCAAGGCGGTGAAGTTCTTCACCGTGGGCGATGTCTCGAAAGTTTCCGGACGTAGGGTTGAGGCCACCTACCAGCTTCCTTTCATGGCCCATGCTCCCATGGAGCCAGGCAATACCACCGCACACTTCCGCGGGACCGAATGTGAGATCTGGTCGCCAACGCAAGTTCCGCAAGACTGCCGCGACAACGTTGCGCAGGTCCTGGGACTGAAGCCCGAGAGAGTAAAAGTGAACATCACGCTCCTGGGCGGGGGCTTCGGCAGGCGGCTCGAGTACGATTACGCCGTCGAAGCTGCCCTGGTGTCAAAGGCCATCAATGCTCCCGTGAAAGTCGTCTGGACACGCGAAGACGACATGCGCTGCTCCACCTATCGTCCGATTAGCCTGCACAAGTTGAGCGCCACCCTGGATCAGGACGGATGGCCGCTGGCGATTACTCATCGCATCATCACGCCATCCATTAATGGCCAGAAGGGCTCGCAACTGACCAATGGAGCAGACCCCGACCTCGCCGATCAGGGCCCTCTGATCTACTTAGTCCCGAACCTCTCGCTCGAGTCGATAATCACGGAGACTCCAGTGCCGCTGGGATGGATGCGATCGGTGTACGCCCTGCAGACGGGTTTTGCCAGTGAGAGCTTCCTGGACGAATTGGCTGCGGCTGCAAGAAAAGATCCACTCGAGTATCGGCTTCATCTCCTGGCGAAAGACGAGGAGGTCAAGTGTGGTGGTTCCACCTGGTCGACTGCGCGCATGCGTGGAGTGCTGCAATTCGCTGCCGAAAAAGCGGGCTGGAGCAAGCCGCTGGCGGCAGGAAGATATCGCGGGATTGCCTGCTTCGGATCTTTCAACTCCTACGCCGCAGAGGTAGTCGAGATTTCAATGGAGAAGGGCGAACCGCGTGTCCATCGCGTGGTTTCAGCGCTCGATTGCGGCACCGTTGTAAACCCGAACATTCTCGAACAGCAAATTCAGGGTGGAGTGATTTACGCGTTGAGCAATGCACTGCGAGCACAGATCACAATCGACAAAGGCCGCGTGGTGCAAGGCAACTTCGACGACTACCAGCCCATCCGCATGAACGAAGCTCCAGTAGTCGAGGCGCATTTTGTCTCCAGCACAGAGCCGCCAACCGGAGCTGGAGAGCCTCCAGTGCCGCCACTCGCGCCCGCCCTGTGCAACGCGATTTACTCCGCAACCAAGAAGCGGGTACGGGCACTGCCGATCTTGAGCTGAACGTAACAGTGCCTGTCTCTGGGAACCTCTGTGTCCTCTGTGGTTAAAGGCTTTCTAACCAAAGAGGAGCACAAGAGGAAGAGCACGGAGGAAAAATAAACTCATCCTTTTATGCGCAAAATAACCTTGCTGATTCTGGTCTTTGTCTCTTCCTCCTGCTTCGCCCAAACTAATGCATCTGTCGCTCAGCGGCGCTCCGCGCACCTTCGCCACGGCATTAACCTGAGCGAGTGGTTTGCGCAGGTTTACGATCCCAAGGGATACACCAAAGAGCATCTCGAAACTTGGGTCACGGCCGACGACATCGCGCTGATCAAGTCCATGGGCTTCGACCACGTTCGCCTCAGCGTAAATCCCGAGCCCATGATGCGCCACAATATGGCCGACCAGCTTCCACCGGAATATCTGGGCCACCTCGACACTGCGGTGAAAATGATTCTCGACCGCGGTCTCGCCGTCATCATTGACATGCATCCGGAAAGCGAGTTCAAGCAGCGCCTTGTGCAGCATGATGATTTCGTCGAACAATTTTCCGACTATTGGCGAGCGGTGGCGCGGCACTACTCCAACCTCGACCCGGAGATGGTTTTCTTCGAAGTGCTGAACGAACCGGAATTCCGTGACCGCTATCGCTGGGCTGGAGTGCAGTCGAAACTTGCGGCGGCGATTCGCGAGGGAGCACCGCAGCACACGATTATTGCTGCCGGGGCCAATTGGTCTGACGTTGAGGACCTTGTGGCTTTGACCCCGCTCCCCGATCCCAACGTCATCTACAACTTCCATTTCTACGACCCGCATACGTTCACGCACCAGGGCGCGACCTGGGGCGCAAACTACTGGCACTTCGAAAGCAAGTTGGCGTATCCGGCGAGCCTGGAGACAGCGCAGAAGGTCGCAGCTTCGGAACCGGATCCCTTGAACCGCCTCACCGTGCTGCGCTACGGACTGGACCACTGGGATGGAAACCGTATCGCCATCGAAATTGGCCAGGCCGCCGAGTGGGCAAAGCACTGGAACGTGCCACTTACCTGCAATGAGTTCGGAGTCTTCCGCAGATACTCCGATCCGCAAGACCGCGCGCGCTGGCTGCACGACGTGCGCACGACGCTAGAGCGTGACGGCATCGGCTGGAACATGTGGGACTACGGCGCCCGTGACAACGGTCACGGTTTCGGGGTAGTCAACGGCCCCAGGGAAGGGCCAAACACGCCAGACGATGTCACGCTGCAAGCGCTAGGGATGAAGCACTAAATCTCGAACCTTGGGGCGACGGGCGTCCTCGCCGGTCCAACCGGTCCAACCGGAGCCTTGCCCCGGTATCTGCCATATGTTTAAATAAATGACATATTTGCTTTAACATGTCATATTTGGTACTATTTGACAATGGAAACCGAAGCCCGAACCCGCTTGAACGAAAATGGCCGCCTCGTCATCCCCGCTTCATTTCGCAAAGCGCTTGGCATTAATCCCGGAGACGAAGTGGTGGTGCGCCTTGAAGACGACGAATTGCGGATCACTACCTTGAAACGGCGTATTGAGCGGGCACAGCGCAATGCCCGGAAATACGTAAAACCAGGGGTTTCACTGGTTGACGAACTAATCGCCGAACGACGCGAGGCCGCCAAACGTGAGTAATCTGGTGCTTGACTCGTCGGCGATCATGGCGATCGTCAATGCGGAACCGGGACACGAGAATTTGACCGAGGAACTGCTTGCTGGCGCGGTGGCGAGTACGGTAAATCTCGCCGAAGTACAAACCAAACTGGTGAACCGCGGCTGGCCCTCGGAAGTGGCTTGGCAGGACGCCCACAGTCCAATCAAAGAAGCCATGGCCTTCGAAGCGGAACACGCGCGACTGGCGGGCGATCTGGCGACTCGGACCAAACACCTCGGCCTTTCTCTTGGTGATCGCGCCTGTCTAGCCCTGGCAATGTCGCTCGACGCTCCGGTCTATACGGCCGATAAGTCGTGGAAGAACTTGAAGCTGAACATCCGGATTCACGTCCTCCGATGATCAACTACTCCATCGTCGTAATCTGCCCTCTTCGCCCGCGCATTGTCCGCTTACGCTCTAGCAAAGTCTCCAGCGCTTGCCGCGTTTCCGCCGAAAGATGGTACGACTCGTTGTCCGCCGGATATTGCCGTGACAACACGTCCGCCCGGTATGCCTGAACCGCGTGCGTGATCTCCGCCGCAGCGTCTCCGTAGCGGCGCACAAATTTCGCTGGAGGGCCAAAGGTCAGGTTTAGGATGTCGTGAAAAACGAGCACTTGCCCATCGCATCCGGGGCCGGCGCCAATGCCGATTGTGGGAGCGGAGACCTCGCCGGTGACCAAATCCGCCACTTCGCGCGGAATTCCTTCCAGAAAAATGCAGGCCACCCCAGCGCGATCGAGAGCGGTCGCGTCGCGCATGAGCTGCTCGATGTCTGAAAGTGTTTTTCCCTGAACCTTGAACCCGCCCATACGGTTCACGGATTGCGGAGTGAGGCCAATGTGTCCGGCGACGGGAATTTCGGCGTCAATGATCTGGCGGATCAGGTCAGCGCGTTTCTCGCCGCCTTCGATTTTTACGACCTCGGCCCCGCCCTCTTTCACAAAGCGGGTTGCATTGCGGACAGCTTCATTCGCGCTCACGTGATAAGAGCCGTAAGGCAGGTCGGCGAGGAGTAAAGCGTTCTTTACCCCTCGACGAGCCGCGCGGACATGGTGCAGCATTTCGTCCACCGTGACCGAGAGCGTGTTCTCGTGGCCAAGCATAGTCATGGCCAGCGAATCGCCGACCAGGACCATATCTATCCCCGCTTCGTCCACCAGCCGCGCGCCGGAATAGTCGTAGGCGGTCAGGCAAGTAATGGGTTCGTGGTGGAGCTTCTTTTCGCGAAGAGATGCAACAGTAATTTTCTGGCGCGGAGCGCCAATCGGAGTGAGACTCACGATGTCCTCCAGTGCCCCTCCGCAACCCGGCGGATAGAGCCTGCATGCAGCTATTTAGATGCCGCAAGGGAATTGTAGTCGTAAAGGGGGTCGTTGGTCGATAGTCGTCGGACGGTGGCCCTAATCCGCATGTGGAGCGACGAGCGTCCTCGCCCGTCAAGCGCAGAGCACGAAGGACTTAACCCAGCCTGTTTTTGCCGCGGCACGGAAAATGAGCCTTATGTTCCCCCCCAACGACTAACGACCAACAGCCAACGACTGCCTCACGCGCTAGCCGCTTCCTGGCTGCCCAGCGGCAGGAAATACTGCGTACCCTTAATCGGCGCAGAAACTTTTCTCAGCAGCTCCTGCAAATCTTCGTTGCGCTCGACGAAGTCAATCTCCGAGGTGTTCACAATCAGCAGGTCGGACGAAGTATAGTGAAAGAAGAAGTGTTCGTAAGCTTTGACGACTTCTTCGAGATACTCCTCGCTGATCGCCTTTTCTGCCGGGGCGTTCTTCTTTTTCAGGCGCTTTTTTAGCACTTCGGGCGTGGCCTGCAGATAAATCACCAGGTCGGGCGTGGGCAGTTGCTCGCGAAAATAGTTGTAGTAGCGGTTATAGGTGTCGAGCTCCTGATCGTTGAGGTTGAGGCAGGCGAATATCTTGTCCTTCTCGAAGATGAAGTCCGAGACCACAACTTTCTGCGAGCGCGCGCCCAGGTCCAAGGCATGAAGCTGCTCGAAGCGGCGGACCAGAAACGTGAACTGCGCCTGAAATCCCGCGCCCGGCTCGCCGTTGTAAAAAGCGCTGAGAAACGAATTCTGCTCGGGATCGGTCACGCGCTGGGCATTCAGCCGTTCGGCGAGAACTGTCGAAAGCGTGCTCTTGCCGACTCGTAGGGGACCTTCTATTGCGATGTACCGGGGCAAATCAAAGAGGTTGGCCATGGATGTTGGGTGCGAAGAGAAACGGTCGCATTCGAGAATATCGCGAGCGCGGCCCGCGTGCAATTGGGGAAGAAGTTAACACCATCGACGAATTGACGAATTTCAGGATTTTCGAATTCGGCAATTCTTAAATTCGGCAATCCGTCAATTCAGGCATTTACAATCCCACTATGCTGGGTTTTGCTGTCGCCGCCGGTGCTGCCGCTATTTCTGCGGGTTACCAGTCCATGGCGCCGACCGGGCAATGGTTCGGGCAGGCATTTTGCGGACTACCGCGCGGGTCAAAACAAGTCGCGCTCACTTTTGACGATGGGCCGAATGATCCGCACACATTGCTGTTACTGGATGTGTTGGCGAAGCACCGCATCCAAGCCACTTTCTTTCTGATTGGACGCTACGTCAAGCAGCGTCCAGATATCGCGCAAGCGATCGCCAGGCAAGGTCACGTGATCGGCAATCACACCTTCACCCATCCTTTGCTTATTTTTCAGCCTGGCTCGCGTGTCCACCAGGAAATCCTGCGATGCCGTGAGGCGATCTCTGACGCGGTCGGCGAACACTCGAACCTTTTCCGCCCCCCTTGGGGAGGGAGGCGGCCTGGGACATTTCAAATCGTCCGGCAGCTTGGACTTGAACCCGTCATGTGGAACGTGACTGGGTACGACTGGAATGCTCCGTCTGCTGACTACATCAAAAAACGAGTCGCAGGGAAAATTCGTGGTGGGAATGTAGTCCTGTTGCACGATGGCGGACACGCCGCATTCGGCACCGATCGATCGAGGACTGTGGAAGCGGTGGATCGCTTGATTACGCGCCATAAATCCGAAGGCTTTGAGTTCGTCACGATTCCAGAGATGATGCTGCAAAACCCGGTGTCATCCCAAACGCGGCCTCCCGGGGAGGCCGGGAGAGGAACCTAACGTCACCTGCGCTAACGATGCAGTTTGGCCACGCGGCATCCAGGCGCGTGCACCTGCTGCAATCCCGATTACGTCCCTAGTGATCTGACCACCTCGTAAGGTCCCTCTCCCGCCCGCTTGCAGCGAGCGCGTTCGGGATGACATCGCTAACGATGAGGTCAGAGAAACGCCATCGAGGGAAGTGCTAAACTGACAAGTTTCTTCGAGAGATCCCGATTGAAAAATAATCCAATACTGGTAGTCCACGGTGGCGCGTGGGCGATCCCTGACGACATGGTCGAAGCCCATCTGAAAGGTGGGCAGAACGCTACCTCGGCCGGTTGGCGGGTGCTTGAGAAGGGCGGATCGGCGTTAGACGCGGTCGAGGAGGCTGTCGTCGTCATGGAAGACGATGAAACGTTCGATGCCGGTCGCGGCAGCTTCCTGAATCGCGAGGGCAAGGTTCAGCTTGATTCCCTGATCATGGACGGAGCTACGCTTCGTGCCGGCGGAGTCGGCTGCGTCGAGCACATTGCGAATCCGGTTCGCGCAGCCCGCAAGGTACTGAGCGAGAGTCCGCATGTGTACTTTGTTGCAGAAGGCGCCGAACGCTTTGCTCAAGAGCATGGAGTTCCTCTTTGCAAAAATGAAGATCTGATCATCCCCCGAGAAATCGAACGGCTTCGTATTCTTCAGGGCACCACGTTGGGCGCAACACAGGAACTATTCGCACCTACGATTTCCCACGATACGGTGGGCGCGGTTGCGCTGGATCGCGAAGGTAATATTGCAGCCGCAACGTCGACCGGCGGAACTTTGAACAAGGCCCCAGGGCGGCTCGGGGATTCTTCTCTGATCGGCTGTGGTTGTTACGCCGATAACCAGAGCGCCGCCGTTTCCACTACCGGATGGGGTGAGCCGATTATGAAATTGGTACTGGCGAAATGGGCCGCTGACCGGGTAGCTTCCGGCAACATGCCACAGTGGGTGGCGGACGAAGCCATGAATTACCTTAAAGATCGCGTTGGCGGGCACGGCGGAATCATCTTGCTCGATGCCCAGGGTCGCTTGGGAATCGCCCACAACACCCCTCGCATGGCCTGGGGCTTACACACCCTAGACAGGCTAGAATCCGGCGTGCATAAGAGCGCCACCACTTGCGCGTGAGGTCCTCTGTAACTGTCCTACTCTCAAGTGCTTGCCTCGTGAGCTAAAAATGCACCAGGCGTGACTGCCTTGGTATTGACCGGCGGCGTGCTCCAGAGCAGTGTGTCCGCACCAGAATGGGCCAGTGGTGGGGGAGTGCTGGTATTTCTGGCGCCGGCCTGTGCCCGGAGGTGGCTCATGACGCTCAGATTCTCATCGCAACTGGCAACAGCCACCCTCCGGCCGCATTTCAGTTCACCAGGCGTCACCCGGTTCCGAAAGCGCAAACATATCTTGCTTGCGTTCTTGCTATGTACTGATGTAAAAACCAGCGAACCTCCACTTCCAGAAAAGTTCGTGCGTCACCCCACTCCGGACTTGGTCAAATGGCCAGCTCCCGAGAATTCTCGCGTTGGAGAAGCTATATGCGAATCCCAAGAATCTGCTTGCTACTAGCGCTCGTCCTCGCTATCACGTCCCTGGTCTATGGACAAGGCGTCGCCAGCGGCGATCTGCACGTAACCGTGAAAGACCCTCAGGGGAACCTGGTGAGCAACGCCACGGTCACAGTGCGCGATGAGGCCAAAGGAATCGAGCGGCCGGCCGCCAGCAACGGTTTGGGGGGATATAGCGCCCAGGCGCTACCACCAGCTTCCTACACTGTGACGGTCAACGCTTCGGGATTCGCGGCGGCTACGGCCCCCGGGGTTGTCATAACCATCGGTGGAGTGGAAGAGCTCCCCATCACGCTCGGCGTGGCAGGAGGAAAAGAATCAGTAACCGTCAGCTCCGCAGCCGAGTTGATCGAAACCACCCGCACTGGGGTGGTGGATACGGTGGACCAGCGCCGCATTGACAACCTGCCAATCAACGGCCGCAACTATATCAATTTCACCTTGACCGATTCCCAGGTCGTCCGCGATAACGCTCCCAATACGGGAGCCGCGCCAACCTCGGGCCTCAACATGAGCGGCCAGCGTGGCCGCTCCAACCTGGTCAACGTGGATGGCGCTGACGCCACCGACAATTCCATCAATGGCGTACGTTCAACTGTGTCGCAAGAGGCGGTGCAGGAATTTCAAATCATCACCAACAGCTACCAGCCGGAGTATGGCCGTGCCTCCGGCGGTGTGGTGAACATTGTCACCAAGTCGGGATCAAACGACTTCCACGGCGACATCTTCGGATTTCTGCGTAACCGCAATTTCCAGGCGGTAAACCCGTTCAGTACGGTTTCGAATCCGGCCTACACGCGGGTGCAGGGGGGTGCTGCCTTCGGCGGGGCAATCAAGAAGGACAAGACGTTTTATTACTTCTCCTACGAGATTACGCGGAGGCATGAGACTGGATTTTCGAGCATTGGTGCAAACAATTTTGATCTCGTTCCTTTTGATACATCCACAACTGCCGGGGGGATAGAGCCCCTTCCATTCGGCACGATTCAGGTAACGCCAGGTCAGGCCGCCTTTTTGGGCCCCGGCCTCAATCAACTGGCACTACAGAACCCCGTGCTATTCGGCCAGTTGGCTCCGGTCGCCATACCGTCTTACGAGTTCCTCGTCGGAGCGTCATCTGGAATGGCAGTTAACCGAGTATGGCCGCAAAGCCTTACGGGTTTTCCTGGAATCAGCGGTTTTGCCACAACGTGCGCTTCGCCACCATGTTTTGTGCCCGCCTCCTACCAGAGTTTGGCATCGCAACGAGGCAATTTTCCCGTCTTTGAAGGTACCAGCCTGTACTCGCTGCGTATTGACCACAACCTCAACAATAGTAATCGGCTGACGCTGCGTGCGAACGTCAGCCCGAGCACGGTTACGGGAATCGAAGTCAGCGGCGAGGACCAGCCGTTCGGCCAGAATGCCTACTCGCGCACTTCGCAGCAGACTTATCGCGACCTCGCCGGTGTCGTCCAGGAGACCTGGATCATCGGCAACAACAAGGTCAACGATTTCCGCTTCCAGTATGCCCGCCGCGGGTTGTCTTACTTTTACAACACGGCGATTGCGGGAGGGTCCGACCCGGCAGTGAACATTCCAGGCTTCGCCAATTTTGGCCGCGAGCCTTACTCGTTCATCCAACGCACCGAGCAGCGCTACCAGCTTAGTGACAATCTCTCCTGGACGATTGGCAGACACAACACCAAGCTTGGCGCCGACTTCAATTACATTCCGTTGAAAGCAATTTTCACGGTCAACTATGGTGGCGTGTACGACTTCGGCTCGTTCAAAGCTGCAAATCTCGGGTTCGCTGGTTTCCCGGACTTGTCTCCAGTGCAGGCTTACGGCGCTGGACTTCCTTCCGTCTATGTCCAGGGGCTGGGCAGCCCCAGCGACTCGTTCAAGAACATTGCGTTCGGGACGTTCTGGCAGGACTCCTGGCGTGCACGGCCCAATCTTACGGTCAACTTTGGTTTGCGCTACGACGTGGAGATTGCTCCGAAGTTCAAGCCGCCGCAAGGACTGGCTCTTCCCGCTTATAACGCCCTTGGACTACAGAAAGGCATCCAGACCGATAAGAATAACTTCCAGCCTCGGATTGGCCTGGCTTGGGACCCGACCGGTGACACCAAAACTGTGGTTCGCGCCTCGTATGGTCTGTTCTACGATCACCCGCTGCTCGGCCTATATTTTCTCGGTGACGCGTCCGATGGCTCAAGCAGCGGCCAGTTGGCGTTTGGCGGTACCGGTATATGCAGCAATGGCGCCGGTGATCCATCGAATTTGAATGCCATTCCGATTTTCCAGGGACTCATACCCGGCTCGAACGGTTCAGTGTCATCAGCATGTTCTCCCACCGCGAACCCCGCCGTGCTCACTGCGCTCGGATATCAGCCCAATCATCAGGTGTTCCAGGCGCTGAATTTTCCGCAGTCAGTGTTCCTCAACCAGAACTATCTGAACCCCTCGACATTTCTGCCTCTAGGCTTCCAGCCCTTCGGCTATCCGCAGGGCAAGAACTTCGTCTATGCCTACGCCCAGCAAGCCAACCTCAGCATTGAGCGTGACCTTGGCGGGGGTTTTGCACTGAACCTGGCTTACAACTTCAATGGCGGACGTCATCTGAACCGGCCCATTAACGCCAACACAATTCGCGGAGATCTGATGGTACGGAACCTTAACGCCGCGATTGCTGCAGGTGCCAATCAACCTACCGATAGTCCGCTTACTGTTAGTGCCTGCGGGGTTGGTCCAGGCGGGCCCTTCGTACCGGCAGCCCTGACGAACTTCTTCCGGCCTTCGGGAACGAATGCCTCCGTCGCGATTGCCCTGTTGTCAAATCCCGCGACCGCGCCCTGCGTCACCACTGTGTTGCCACTCGTGCAGCAAGAGTACGGATTGAATGCAAGCTGTAACCTATCGACTCTTGCCAGCTGCATCCCCTTCGGCGACATGGACGCCAACTACTCGAACGGCAGTTCGGTCTATCACGGCTTCAGCGCCAACCTGCGCAAGCGGTTCAGCTCCCACTATGAATTCCTGGCTTCCTATACATGGTCGCATGCGATCGACGACTCGACCGACTTGCAATCTACGTTGACACCCCAGGACAGCTACTTCCCGGCGCTCGACCGTGCCTCATCTACCTTTGACCAGCGGCACCGCTTCGTTTTCAGTGGGGTTTACCAAACGGGCCGGCTGAGTGGCGGTGGCTTTGCCAGCAAGTTCCTTAGCGATTGGACTTTCGCTCCCCTTGTAGAGTTTGCTTCAGGCCGGCCTTTCAACATCATTACTGGCAACGGGGACAACCTGCAGTTGTCTTCGCTCACCGGTCGTCCCAACACCTTCGTGAACCCTGCATGTACAGCCATAGGAAATACACCCATCAACTCCAAGTTCTCACCCACCGGAGTTTTTCAGGAACCCTGCGTCCCAGGCTTCAATGGCACATTGCTGTCACTTGATGGCAACTTGGGCCGCAACGCTGGGCTCACGCCATGGACGGTGTTTGATGATCTACGAGTGGCGAAACGAATCCCTGTGGGCGAACGTGCCAGTCTGGAACTAATTGCCGACATGTTCAACATCGCTAACCGTTACAACGTGTCGGCCGTCAGCCCACTTTTCACTAATGCAGGACAGGCGTCGGCGGCTTATGACCCACGCCAGTTCCAGTTCGGACTGAAGGTCAAATGGTAGAAGCAAGCGCGTCTACACGTCCGCGTTGCGCCCGGAGGAAGAATGTCAGAATCGTGGCAATCGACCCTCGATCGATGGAGTTCCGCTGGCCTGGTGGACTCCACGACTGCGGCCCGAATCCGCGACTTTGAGGCTGGGCAAGAGCAGCCCAAGCACCTGCGCTGGCCCGGGTTTTGGGACTGGAAACACAAAACTGTACGAGGTCTTCGGCCCCGATCGCCGCAACCTGGTCCTGCGCGGCAACCTTATTGCAGTAGGGAAAGAGGACGGCGAGTTCTCGGCAAACGTTCGGCGGCGCAACAACGACGTGGTCGCAGTCATTTGGGGAGAAACCGCCTATTTTCTCCCGGAGCACAGCCCCGGCCCGCTGCTTCGTAATCGCGGTGAGGAGTTGTGGATCGAAGCCACGATTCCGCGCAAAGGCCCGCCTCGTCCCATCCGGCTGGCCATCAAGAGAGATGGCGTTCTCAATCCGCTAGCCGCGGATTCAGAAGGACCAGACCAGCCACCGAACTACTTCACTATGACCTCGCCAGTCATCTTGGGATGGATGGAACAGAAGTAGTGGTAAGTTCCCGGCGTGGCGAATGTGTAGGTGAACTTCTCGTCCGTGTCGAGGGCCTTCGACTTAAACAGCTTGTCATCGCTCGCGACTACATGTGGTATATCGTCACGATTGATCCATGTAACCTGTGTTCCTGCCCTAACGGTGACGGTCTGCGCCTGAAAAGTGAAGTTGTCGATTTTCACCTCTGCGGCTGAGGCTGGCTGATCCGGAGCATCCGATGCGACAGCTTTCTGCACGCTCCCCCGCGCAATAAAGATGCTGACAGCAAGTGCCGCTAGACCGATGACCCGGGTATATTTCCTGTTTAGCTTTTTCATTTCTTCGTCCCTTCCATAGCTCTTTCAGGCTCGCGTCATCCCGGAGTTTGAGAAGTTTTCCTCCTCAGGAATCGACTACGATTTTCGACTGCCGGATGCTGAATCAAACTAGGAGAAGCGGGTTTCTATTCCCAGGGGGTAGAAAATCACCGTGGAGATTAAAAGATGGAATAAATTCGCTCGCGGCGAGTTATCGTAATTGGGACGTGCCCCAAGATCGCGGGAATGCCGAGACCTTTGAAGCGCTAGCTCTCCCCATGCTTGCGCCGCTGTACAACTTCGCGCACTGGCTAGCAGGAAACCGCGACGAGGCGGAAGATCTAGTGCAAGAAACTTATGTCAAAGCGCTTAAGGGGTTTTCATCTTATGCCCCAGGAACCAACTTCCGCGCATGGATGTATCGGATTTTGCGCAATACGTTCCTCACATCGCGGACGGGATTGAAGTCGATGGTTTCTCTCGACGATGACGAAAATCCGGTTGTCGAGCCAGCCACGACAGATGATCCGGAATCACTATTGCTGGCACGCGCCGATCAGCAACAGATCCAGTTGGCGCTAGGGCAATTGCCGGTGCAGCACCGCGAAATCATCCTTTTGTCCGATGTTGAGGAAATGACGTACAAAGAGATTGCGGAGTTGCTGGGAACACCCATCGGGACGGTGATGTCGCGCCTCTCTCGGGCGCGAAAAGCAATGCGAGAACTGTTGCGAGCCAAAGTTCAGGGAGCAAGCCGATGAGCTGTGAGTTGGGCAGCAAACTCGATCTCTATGCGGATGCCGAGCTGTCGCAATCGGAAATGGCTCAGGTAGAAGCACACTTGCGCACTTGCACATCCTGCGCAGCAGGGGCGCTTGGCCGCATGCAAATGAAGCGATCCATCCATGCCACTGCTGCAAGGGCATTCACGCCATCACCTGAGTTCAGCTTAAGAATAGCGAAAACTGCAGGCAGACAACGGAAGTCCAGGCTGTACTGGCTGCCGCAAATGGCATTCGCAACCGCGATGATCGCAGCCGTCGTTAGCATTGGCATTGGCTTCTGGGCGCGGCATGCCCAGCGGCCGGATGTCCTCGCGGAAATCGCGGATATGCATGTTGCCACCCTGGCCAGCGCGAATCCGGTGGACGTAGTTTCGAGCGACCGTCACAACGTAAAACCCTGGTTTGAAGGCAAGCTGCCTTTCACCTTCGATCTGCCAGAGCTGCAGAATACTGAGTTCCGCTTGATAGGTGGTCGCGTGGCCTATGTTGGCCAGAGTCCCAGTGCCCAGCTACTCTTCGGAATCCGCAAGCACCAGATCTCGGTGTTCATCTTGCAGGATTCACAGAACCTTATTGGCCTCAGTGCCAGTCCGGCGTCTGTGCGCAGACTTGCTTTCAATATGGAGAGTTGGTCCGACAATGGGCTTCGCTACATTGCCATTGGCGACGTGAGCGCGGAGGATGTTCGAACCCTCGGTAATTTATTGCGTGCTACGAAACACTGACGCGTCATCCCGCTAGAAGGACAGCAGCACGACGCCGCATGCCACGAAAGTTGCGGCGGCCCATCGCCGCCACCTCACGTCTTCTCGCAGGATGTACTTTGCCAGCAGAGTCTCGAGCAGATAGCTGATGGCCGTGGCCGGGACCGCGAAGCTGACGGTCGTGATCGAAAGCAGCGAGAGCAGGGCAAAGAAAGAAACCGCCAGCGCCCCGAATCCGGCAAGCACGAGGGGGTTCCTCAAGATGCGTTTGACCATTGCGGCTACGCTCCGCGGGCTCAGGTCCTCAATTTCCCCTTGCCGCTTCATGCCAGCGGTATTCAGCACGTCACCCAGCGTGTTGCAAAGCGCAATGATCCCAACCAGCAGCCATTTCATAACAGGCGCTCCAGCCGACCTTTGGTGGTGCGAGCGGGGGTCTCTTCGGCCAGAATAACTCCTACGGTGATCAAGAGAATTCCAGTCCAGCGCGCCCAGCTAATGTGATCCCGCAACAGAAAATGCCCGCCAAGAGCGACCAGCACATAGGCGCTGGCGGTCACCGGCAGTACGAAACTGAGGTCGGCCCGGCTCAGTAATGCCAGGTCCGAGAGCATCCAGATCACCAGGACGCAAATCCCAATCAGGGTCCAGGGGTTGGCGAAAGCTCTTAAGTAATCCAGAGGAGAGGCGGAGACAATCCGGCCGACCTCGTGCATGCCCCGGCTCAGTGAGACGTTTCCGAGGACATTGGTGGCGATTACCAGCAGCACCAAAACTCGAGTTTTCGGGACATCATTTCGGCTTTCTGAATTCATGCCGGCCGGTGGGTGCAGACCGTAGTTTACGGGTTGAAGAGAAAACGATTCAGTCTGATTCTCTTCGATGCCAAGGTGACGCTAAGCGGACAGAGCTTTCGCCAGGAAGGTGAGTCCAGGCTGTGGGGCACAATATCGTCGAAGGTTCGCTGCCCTTTCGGCCTATTCCAGAAGTAACCTAGGCTACCCCGATTAGACGTTGACCCATCAAAATTCGGGGAGTAGGATTTCGTATCCTTTGCCGGAACCAACGACAGGCTTGGCGGTAAGTCATAGATGGATATGAAGATCAAGCGTTCTTATTTACTGATCGCCGCGGCGATGGTGGTGCTGCTGGCGGGTCTTGGCTGCCAGACTGCCAAGAAGCCAGTGTCCGCGCTTCCGGCTTTCCAGACATCCACTCCTCCGATTCAGGCACCTGCTCCGTCTAAGACAAGCCCGGCACCGACTACAGCTAAGCCGACAGCTCCGGTGCAGGCCGTGAACAAGCAAGCCGAACCCAAGCCGGACCCGGTTGCCGAGGTGATCGGCAAAGCGGAAACCGAATTCCAGGCAGGACTGGATCAATATAACGCGGGCCAAAAAGATCAAGCCAAAGAGCACTTTGATCGTGCCTTCAACCTGCTGATGGGAAGTCCGTCGGACATTCGCTCCGATTTACGTTTCCAGCATGAGTTTGACCGGGTACTGGAAAGCATAAACAAGCTGGAATCTGCCGCGGTTCAACAAAGCGAGACTGCCCCGGAGCAGAAGTCCGAGCCGGCCCCGATCGACGAAGCCAACGAAGTCACGAACTATCCCGTAGATCCGAGTCTGAAGGCGCAAGCCACCGCTGAAATAAAAGCCACCCACTCTGACCTTCCTTTGATGATGACGGATCAAGTGGCGGGATACATCAACTATTTCTCCAGCCGGGGACACGGTACGTTGGAACGCGCTCTGACGCGGAGTGGGCGCTACCGAGAGATGATTGAGCGGATATTGAAAGAAGAGGGTGTGCCGCAGGACCTGATTTATCTGGCGCAAGCGGAATCTGGGTTCCATCCATATGCAGTCTCGCGGGCGGGAGCGCGTGGGATTTGGCAGTTCATGGGCAGCCGCGCCAGAGCCTATGATTTGCATCACGATTCATGGGTCGATGACCGGCAGGATCCGGAAAAATCAACCCGCGCCGCCGCCCGGCACCTGAAAGATCTCTACAACCAGTTTGGAGATTGGTATCTGGCCATGGCCGCCTATAACTCCGGCCCTGGAACGGTCCAAAGCGCAGTCAAGCGCACCGGTTATGCCGACTTCTGGGAGCTGTATCGCCGAAATGTTCTGCCAAAAGAAACCCGCAACTACGTCCCGATCATTGTCGCCGTGACCATTATGGCCAAGAACCCGGGGCAATACGGCCTGGATACCATCACCCCCGACCGCGAGATGGCTTACGATACCGTGAAGATCAGCTATCCTGTCGATCTCCGTCTGGTGGCGGAGTGTGTTGGTGGTTCGCCGGGCGAACTACAGGAGCTGAACCCCAGCCTGTTGCGAATGACAACTCCCAAGGGGCACTTCGAGCTACATATTCCTGCAGGAACAGCCGAAAAGTATCAGGCCGCGATCACCGCAATTCCGCCCGACATGCGCTTGTGGTGGCGGTACCATACGGTTGAACCGGGCGATACTCTCATGTCAGTCGCTCGCTCGTATAAGACGACCCTGAGGACAATCGCAGAAGCCAACCAGCTCGATACTTCCGCCAACATCGAAGCGGGAGCCAAACTGATTATTCCAATTGCTCCAGGCCGGCACTCCAGTGGCGACGCTCAAACTTACGCTAAACGCCTCACTGTGTACCACGTCAGAAATAATGACACGGTCCAGACGATTGCCGACAATCTTGGGATTCCGCCAACCACCATTCGCCGCTGGAATCGTTTGAAAGGCGATAGTCTTGCCGGTAGGCGAGTGCTCTATATCCACCTTCCGGTGACTCCAACCGCTTCCGAACACTTTGACGCTTCTAAGCCTAAGCATAACAAACACTTAGCAGCTTCCCGCTCAGAGGCGCCGATTCACCACACCGTCAAACGTGGTGAGACCCTCTACTCCATTGCCACCAATTACCGAACCAGCGTCGCTGCCATCAAACAGACGAATGCTCACATAGCGACACTGCGCCCCGGAATGGTGTTAGTGATTCCACCGCAATAAAGATCTTTGCATCTAAACTGACGCGCTTTTGAAATGGGTTGCTACGCCGTTCACAACCCGTTATAATCCGGCGCCGTCGTAAGTTTTGTCTTTTTATTTTTCGCGCAACATAACTGCGCACCCCGGCGCAGAGGCAGCCGGAATCTTAGGAGGAAAGAATGATGTTCGAGGAAACCCTCTACCTGCGTGACGATGAAGCGGACGAATTCGGTGATGCTGGCGCTTACGGCGACACGCTCGACGAAGATTATGAAGAAGAAGAAGAGGAAGAAGAAGCTGAGGTGGCCATTTCTGGCGAACTAGAGCCCGAGCCGGTTATCGAAGCTCCAGCGCCTCCGCCAGCGGCAGGTGGTGGAGGTGGGTCGAAACCAGCTGCGAAAAAAGCTGCAAAGAAGAAGCCCGCTAAGAAGGCAAAGAAAAAAGCCGCCAAGAAAAAACCAGCGAAGAAAAAGGCGGCAAAAAAATCTGCCAAGAAAACGGCGAAGAAAAAGCCCACCAAGAAAAAGGCAGCGAAGAAGAAACCAGCAAAAAAGAAGGGTGGCCGTCGTCGTTAAGAAGTCGGTTCACGAATTTTCGATCAAGCCGTAGCTCACTGGCTGCGGCTTTTAGTTTTTCCCAACATTGTCTCGAGGTCATGTAGACATCGCGTCTACTTCTTCCCCACAGCTTGCAGACATTTGCTGTAAAGCTCGAGCAGGTGACCGGCGTACTCCTCGGGCTTCGCGGCTGCGCCGGCGCCCTGAAATCCCGCCCCTGAGGATGTGGTTCGGCCGTAGCCGGTAGTCATGGCTATAAATTTCATCAGATCCAAAGCGATATCTTCGTTGCGACGCGAACCTGTAGTAACCGTGGGCGCTTCTTCCATGGCATTTCTCCGGGGTAGATTCTAATTTTGATGATAGCAAAGCCGGGCTGGTACAACTTCGGAGACAATTACAGCCGAGACTAATACGCTCATCCTTTGGTGCCAGATGGCAAGTTCCCCGCGGATTGAATACCATTTCTTTACCGAAATTTGTTATGCCTGAGCGATTTGCGTTTTCCAACCTCCGAGAACTGTTCGCTAAAGCCAATGAGGAGAAATCTGGGGATCAGTTGGCGGGCGTGGCCGCAAGATCGGAGCAGGAACGGGTAGCTGCCAAAGAAAAGTTGGCCGACCTGACCTTGGCGGAAATTCTCCAGCAACCGCTGATTGATCCTGAACAAGACGATGTCAGCCAACTGATTTTAGAAACCTTCGATCAGGTGGCGTTTCGCTCTATCCAAAGTTTGACCGTCGGAGAATTCCGCGAGCACATCCTCGATGACACAACCGGAGAAGCAGAATTGAAGCAGATTCAGTGGGCCATTATTCCTGAAATCGCGGCCGCTGCGGCCAAAATCATGAGCAACAAGGACCTGATCCTGGCCGCGGCCAAAATCCGCAATGTCAGCCGTTGCCGCAATACGATGGGACAACGAGGGGTGCTGGGAATCCGCACTCAACCGAACCACCCCAGTGATGACGTTGGAGGAATTCTCTTGGCCGCGTTCGAGGGACTGCTCTATGGGTGCGGAGACGCGGTCATTGGGGTGAACCCGGCCACGGATTCCGTAGAGACCGTCACCGCAATACTGAATGCACTTAATCGTCTGGTGGACACTTATAAAGTGCCGACCCAGACCTGTTGCCTGGCCCACATCACCACGCAGCTGGCCGCAATGCAAACGGGTGCGCCGGTTGATCTTCTCTTTCAGTCAGTGGCTGGGACCGAGGCGGCAAATCAGAGCTTTGGGATCACTCAGACAATGTTGCGGGAAGGCCGCGAGCAGGTCGTTGAACATCATCGCCAACGCAATGTGCCGTGGAAGGGAACCAACGTGATGTACTTCGAAACCGGCCAGGGCAGCGCGCTTTCCGCAGAAGCCCACCATGGCGTCGATCAGTTAACGATCGAGGCGCGTGCTTACGGCGTGGCTCGCGTTTTCGATCCCTTGCTGGTCAACAGCGTCGTGGGATTTATCGGTCCAGAATACTTGTACGACGAAAGGCAAATCATTCGCGCCGGCCTGGAGGACCACTTTATGGGCAAGCTTCTCGGCCTGCCGATGGGATGCGACGTCTGTTACACCAACCACGCAGCGGCCGATCAAAACTCGGCGGACAACTTATTGTTCCTACTGACTGCCGCCGGATGCAACTACTTTATGGGTGTCCCGTGTTCGGACGATGTGATGCTCAACTATCAATCCACCAGCTACCACGATGCGCTGGCGGCGCGAAGGCTTTTTCATCTGCGACCCGCGCCAGAGTTTCTTGCCTGGCTCGAGGAGATGGGAATCTATCGTGACGCAGAACCGGCGTTGATCAAGCCGGCGGCCCGGCGACAACTCATGCAGGAACTGGAAGCGTCGCTGGAGAGGGCGATCTAAATGTCATTCGAACCGGACGATCTGGCCGCAGCATCCGATTTGCCGGAGATTGTACGGCTGGTTCGCGCACGCACACCTGCCCGTCTCCTGGTCGGTCGCGCCGGGGCTGCCTACCGAACAACTACTCAAATCGAGCTGCGCAAGGCCCATGCGGCGGCGCGTGATGCGGTTCGCGCCGAACTCAACCTGGAAAGAGACTTTGGCGCGGCCTTCGTTGAACGGTGGAATCTGTGCGAGGTTTCGACTCAGGCCACGAACAAAGACGAATACCTATTGCGTCCCGATCTTGGCCGATGCTTTAGTGAAGACTCTAGAGTCGAACTATCACTGGCACAGCGCTTCTCCCGCGCCAATGATTTGCAAATCGCAATTGGCGACGGCCTTTCGGTCACGGCTGTCTCAAAACAAGTTCCTCCATTATTGGAGCTCTTGCGTGAGCGGGCACGAGAACGCAAGTGGACAACCGGGCAACCGTTTGTGATTCGCCACTGCCGGGTTGGAATACTTAACGAGATTGGTGAGTTGCTCGCTCCACGCGTTACCATCCTGCTCATCGGGGAACGCCCTGGACTGGCGACGGCGGAGAGTTTGTCTGCGTACCTGGCCTACCAGCCTCAGAAGAACCATACCGACGCCAATCGAAACTTGATCTCAAATATTCATGCCCGTGGCGTCAGCACGCAAGACGCAGCCTTGCGGATCATTAATCTCGCCGCAAAAATGATGGCCGCGGGCACGAGTGGTTACCAACTCAGAGAAGAATTACTGCCACGCGCGGGCGCTGAAAAGCTGTCCCAAGGCCCCATCCCTTAGAACCGAAGAACCGGTTTTCCGGTCCAGTTCACAACGATCAGGATTTTCGCGACCTGCGCTCCCTATTTTTTCCGAGTCTTGATGAGGATTGGGAAGAACCCTTGGTTGGGAAAACGCGCGCGAAGATCGCGTCAATATTTCGCAACTGACGCTTCAGATCAAATGCGCGCTGGATGGCTTTGGCGGGCACGCGCTCTGTAATGTCCGGGTCGTGCATGACCAAGTCGCGGAAGTTGAGGTCTTCTTTCCAGGCCCGCATGGCGTGGCTTTGCACACGTTTGTAGGCGTCCTCCCGCGAAAGCCCATGCTCTACTAGATCGAGAAGAAGCTGTCCGCTGAACACGAGTCCGCCGGTGCTTTCGAGGTTCGCTTTCATCCGCTCTGGATAGACGAACATTGTGTCCAGCAGGTTCGCGGTCTTGTCGAGCAGGTAATCCACAAGCGTCGTCGAATCGGGCAGGATTATCCGCTCAACCGATGAATGCGAGATGTCGCGTTCATGCCAGAGTGCAACATTCTCAAAACCCGCCTGCGCATTCGACCGCACAACCCTGGCCAGCCCAGAGATCTGCTCGGAAGTGACGGGGTTTCGCTTGTGCGGCATAGCAGATGAGCCTTTCTGCTTCTCGCTGAAGTATTCTTCGACCTCGCGAACTTCCGTGCGCTGCAGATGCCGAATTTCGGTGGCAATTTTGTCGAGGGTGCAGGCGATGACCGCCAGCGTCGCCAGATAATGGGCGTGCCGGTCGCGCTGAATGACCTGTGAAGAAATAGCCGCAGCCCTCAATCCGAGCCGCGCACACATTTTCTCTTCCAGTTCAGGGCTCAGATGCGCGAATGTTCCAACCGCGCCGGAAAATTTGCCCACACGCATGTCTTCTGCGGCGGTGTCGAAGCGTGCAGTGTCTCGCTCGACTTCCGAATACCAGTTCGCCAGCTTTAAGCCGAATGTAATTGGTTCAGCATGGACGCCGTGGGTGCGCCCGATCATGGGAGTGTCCTTGAACTCCCAGGCCCGGCGCTTGAGCACGTCAAGAAGCCGGCGCAAATCGGCAGCAATGATTTCGGACGCCTGGTGGATGAGCAGCGCCTGCGCAGTATCGACCACGTCGTTTGAAGTCAGCCCGTAATGGAACCAGCGTGACTCCGGGCCGACGAATTCCGCGACCGCGGTGGTGAACGCGATCACGTCGTGGCGTACTTCGGCTTCGACTTCGCGGATGCGCTCCAGCTTGAAATCGGCGAGCTCGCGAATAGCTTTGGCCGCCTGCTTGGGCACAATCTTGGCCTCGGCCAGAGTTTCGGTGGCGGCGATCTCGACCCTCAGCCAGGTGCGAAACCGGTTTTCCTCGCCCCAAACGCGGCCCATCTCCGGACGCGTGTAACGTGCGATCACTGCCTGCTCCTGTCGGCGAAACAGCTTAAAGTGAGGAACAGGGATTCTAAACGGCGGGGGCGGTCTGTGACCAGTTCGCCCTGACAGCGCGGGCTCGGGATTTCAGCGGCGAAGACATAACCACAGAGCGCACAGAGTAGCACAGAGGCATTAAAGCCATTCTCGGTACTACTCTCTGCCCTCTGTGGTTAAAAGCTCTTCTTTTCCGCTTGTACGATCAACGGTTTGAGCGCCTGAGACGAAACTCCCAGCGTACCGCCGGAGAATCCATCAATGTACGCCGCGTTCACTCCAATCACTTCACCGCGGGAGTTGAACACCGGGCCGCCGCTGGCGCCATGTGCGGTCGGTGCGTCGTAGATTAGCTTGTCTCCCACGACGTCGCCAAGATGCCCGCAGGTTGCCGAAGGACGGATCAGCGAAAGCGCAGCCAACTCACTCGCAGCCCCTTGATCGTCATGCCGGAACGCCAGCCGTGCGTACACCGTAGTGGGAGCCTTCGCCATCATCCCAAGCACGCCCATGGGATATCCCACAACCGCCACCAGTTCGCCGGGATTCGGGCGCTCGGTGGCCAGTGGCAGCGGCTGAGGCTGGAATGAAGCATTGCTCATCCGCACAACTGCTAAATCCCCGTCAGAAGAAAGCGCCGCCGGAGTGAGGGTTACTGGCGCAGGAGAGCCGGGGAAATATGCAACCAGCTTCTCCAACTTCGCGGTGGCACCTTTTGCGACCAGCGTGTCGGAATCGGGATCTCCGTACCAGGGTTCAGCCACGTGGCGGTTGGTCGCAATCAGCCCTTCGGCAACCACAAATCCTGTTCCGGAAATGCGTGTTCTCTGTACCGGCTGCTGATGAAGGAATCCCACTTGATAAATGCCAAAAATGTAGCAAATGGAATTGCGATACCGGTTCAGCACCTGCGCGGGCATCGCCTGCTCTTGCTGGAGCTCATCTACTTGCTCGGTCAGGCGGCTTATTTGCTGTTGCATTCCATCCGAGCCAGGCGTCACCCAGTAGCGCGCCAGGAGTCCGGCAGTGATGGCCAGAAACATCAAGAGCGCAGTCTGCAGCAGCCGCTGCCAGGCCGTGCAGACGGGTTCTTCTTCCGGCGTCAGGTGGTCGGTGCTTATGAGATCGGTGCTCATGAATAAGTGGGCAGTGGCCAGTTGTCAATGGTCAGCAGGTTTTCTGGCCACTGGTTACTGATCACTGCCACCTGAATGTTCTCGCCATTGGAAGCCGGGGGCTACGGTACTGAAGGCGGTGTACCGGCGGGGTGGGAGGGCAAGGTAAAGTCGTTCATCGGAAATGGCTGTTAAACTTTCGAAGGCCCGATTTCATGAACGCACCCAGGCCCAATCTCGACGACGTTGAAGCCCGCGTTCTCGGCTCGCTCATCGAGAAAGACATCACCACTCCGGACTACTATCCGCTTTCGCTGAACGCCCTGGTAAACGCGTGCAACCAGAAGAACAATCGCGATCCGGTGATGGCCTTGGATGAAGCGGCCGTGCGAGATGCGCTTAGCTCGCTGCAAAACAAGCGGCTGGCAGGTCCCGCCAGTGGCGCCGACAGCCGCATCACAAAGTACGAACACCGTTCGCAGGAAGTATTCAACTTCGACCGGCGTGAAATTGCCATACTCTGCGTGCTCCTGCTGCGCGGGCCGCAGACTCCCGGCGAACTCCGTGGCCGCACCGAGCGCATGTATCACTTTGAGGCGCTCGACGACGTGCAATCCACCTTGCAGCGCCTGATGGATCACGAGCTGCCGCTGGTGCGAGTGCTGCCTCGCCAGCCTGGAACTAAAGAATCCCGGTACATGCACTTGTTTTCTGGCGACGGACCTCCCATCGCAGAATCTTCCGTTGTAACCTCCACACCCGCCCGGTCTGGAAACTCCGATGACCGAATCGCCACTCTGGAAGCGGGGCTCTCGTCGCTTAAAAAAGAAGTAGAAGAACTCAAGCGACAACTCGCCGATTTCACCGATCAGTTCAAGTAGCGCCGTCCGAAAACCTCCCCGATCTCAGTCAATTACGAAAGTCCCATTCTTCTAGCGCCTTCCGGAACAACTTTTCCCGAGCTGGGTTAGATAAACTTGGGACACATGCGTTTGCCATTAACAATACGGAAGTCCTTTGTTTTCTGCGTGGCAGCCCTGTTCTTTGGGGCCGGTGCGCAGCTCCATGCCCAGGCCACTTTGCTATTGGAGGAGCCGTATAGTTACGACGGCACATTCGCCGGAACCGGACATGCCGCGGTATATCTCGCCCGGGTATGTGCCGAATCTCCGATCGTGTTGAGGCGCTGTGGGCCGGGAGAAACGGGCGTAGTCATCAGCCGGTATAACGTCGTCGCCGGCCGCGACTGGATTGCTATTCCGCTAATCCCTTACTTGTATGCCGTAAAGAATCCTGAAGATATTCCCCTCTTTGCCGACCCTAAACTAGTCGCGTTTCTGCGCCACGAATACCTGACGAACATAGACGTCAACGGCGCTGCCTCTTATCAACTTGTGGGGTCCGCCTACGACCGCACGACTTATGGTTTCCGCACTGCCACGCGTCCCGAACAGGATGATGAATTCATACGCCTGTTGAATTCGGCCCCGAACCGCGAAGCCTACCGATTGCTGAACCGTAATTGCGCCGATTTCGCAAAGCAAGTCATCAACTTCTACTATCCCAAGGCTATTCACCGCAGCATCATTGCCGATCTGGGTGTGATGACTCCCAAACAGGCGGCGAAATCGCTAGCGCATTTCAGCAAGCACCATCCCGAGATGCAACTGACAACCTTCATCATTCCGCAGGTCCCGGGGCTAAAGCGCAGCAAGCCGGTGCATGGCGTAATCGAGTCGCTGGTGCTGGCGAAAAAGTACGTTACCCCTGTCCTGCTTTTTCATCCATTCGTCGTGGGGACGGTGGAAGCCGCCTATTGGGCGGGGTGGCGATTCGATCCTGGGAAAGGCGCGCTCATCTTTAATCCCAGCAGCGGACTCGAGACTCCTCTGACTAGCGCCCAGCGCCGCTCTTATGCAAATTCCATCTCAGCTCTGAAACGCGCCAGCGCAGACACCGATTCCGTAACGCACTGGCGAAGAGGCGCGGAGCCACAACTGGACGCAACCGGCCAGCCTTTTCTGCAAGCGCAGGTGGATGGACGCATCGTGCGGCTTGGTCTCAGCCGCAGAAATGCCTTGCGCTTGAGCACGCCACCAGAACTGGTTCAAGGCCTATTGGTCACCAGACTCGAACAAGAATTGAAGCCGAGCAAGCCCTCCCGAATTTCTGGGCAGCAGGTGAAAAGTGACTGGAAGCTTTTGGAGGGTGCTGTCGAAGCCAGGCGAGCTGCGCTTACAGCGGAGCGCTCGGGGCCACACTCTAATCCTGCGCCTTAACTTCCTGTGTTCACAGGAAACCTCTTTTACTGAAACCTTTGGCGTGTGAGGTTTGACTATCCGGCCGTGTGATGCAAGAGTAGATTGGAATTTCTCTGAGCACGCCTCGCACCTGGCGCAGATTGGCAACCAAACCCACTCTCGAACTCGAAGCCGCCGAGGCGCAACTTCAGTCCCGCAGTGGCGTTCTCCGTAAAGAACTCGGCCTCGCTGATCTGGTGCTGGCTCAAATTCTCTACATGATGATTCCTGAGTTCTTTGGGACAGCGGCGAAGGCGGGCGCTTACCACGTTGTGCTTTGGCTGCTCGCCATCGTCTTGTTCTTCCTGCCTCTCGCGTTTGTTGTGGCGCATCTGAATCGCCTGATCCCGCTCGAAGGTGGACTCTACGAGTGGGCCCGGCTTGCGTTTGGTGACCGGGTGGGCTTCCTCGTGGCCTGGAATCTGTGGCTGTACGCAGTCATTTACATGGCCCTGGCAGGTCTGGTGACGACCAGCTTCGTGGCGTACGCTTTGGGCCCCGGTGCCACATGGCTCGCAAGCAGCAAGGGCTTTGTCCTCGCTACCTCCTTCGCGCTAATTGCCGTCCTCATTCTTCTGGCTCGTGTCGGCTTTGGAGTCGGTAAGTGGGTCACGAATGCGGGCAGCGTTTTCACCATCCTCGTACTTGCAGTGCTGGTGCTGATGCCGCTGATCCACGCTTGGCAGAAAACGCTCACAAATTACCATCCTCTGCATCTGGTTTCGCCGCCGCTCACCCTCTTCACCTTGAGCGTGTTCAGCAAAATGACCTTCGGAGCACTTTGTGGCTTCGAATACGTGGCCATCTTCGCCGGCGAGTGCCGCAAGCCGGAGCGCAACTTAGCGCGGTCAATCCTGATCACCGCCCCCATCATCGCGCTTCTCTATATTCTGGGAACCAGTTCGATTCTCGCATTTGTCCCAGCAGTCGCCGTGGATGTGACCGCAGCCATTCCGCAGGCATTGACCCAGAGTTTCCGCTCTTTCGGACTTTCCCGCATCATTCTTCCCTTGTCGGTTCTTCTGCTGCTTACCAATTATTTCTCCACCTTCAACATCAATTTCAACGGATGCGCGCGCCTGCCCATGGTGGCTGGCTGGGACCACCTTTTGCCCGCCTGGTTCACACGCCTGCACCTTAAATACAAGACTCCGGTGAATTCCATCTTCTTTGCCGGCGCGGTAGCCATGGCTGTGAGCATTGCAGTGCTGATTGGAGTCGGGGAGCAAGAAGCGTTCGAAATGCTGCTGGTGTGGGCTTTTGCGTTTTACGCTACCGCGTACCTCGTGCTATTTGCTATTCCTCTACTGGCAAGAAAAGATTTGGGAACTCGTCCTGCTCTTTGGCTGCGCATCGCCGCCGTTTCCGGTTTCCTCATGACTCTGCTTTACCTCCTGCTTTCCGCTTTTCCTATCATCGATGTCCAGAGCCAATGGGAGTACTCCGCCAAGACCGTAACGGTAATTCTTGGGGCCAATGCTCTCGGCTTGTTGTTCTACCGGCTGGGACGAAAAAAGGCTGCCTCCATCCCAGATCCCAGCGCGAATTAAGTTGGAGCTAACCGATCACGAAGCTTCGCGGGTCCGAAAGATCACACTCATGCACGTCAGCCCCGCTTCCGCTTTCAGGAACTCCGAAATATCAACCGTTCGTACGTCGATCCCTCGCTGCTGCAAAAGCCTTGCGGTCTTACGGAACCCTTTGTGCATGCACACCGTGCCGTTCACCAACAAAACGTTTGCCGCCATCCATTCCTCCGCTGGAACTTCGACGATCTCGTATTCAGAGAATGGGGAAATATCAATCCGAGTCGGATCGGCGAGAATCGTGTGATCGTCTACCGCCGTGCAAACGCTTTTCACATGCAACGCCCCCGGCACGACCACCGAATGGACCCTGTATCCGTACGGCTCGACATGTTTCCTCAGGGCGTCAATCCCCTCGCGATTGGTCCGGCTTGTGACGCCCACATACAGATCGCGGAGAATGCGCAGCACGTCTCCGCCTTCGAGAGTCGCTGGTGGTTCGACATGAACTACACCTCGGTGTTGCTTAATGACCGTCGCAACGCCGGCAACTTCTTGCCTCCTCGCCTCGCTGCCAGGCCGGGTCACAACCGCAAGTTCATCGAGCACCACCGCCGTATCTTCCAGAAAGCAGCAATCAGGACAATCGTCGGCGGCTGGGATCTGAAGAACATTGACTCCCAGGCCTCTCAACAATTGCCGGTACTGCTGGTGCTGCTGCACGGCACGGTCGAAGTCGATTGGCTGACGATCAATGAAGGTAAGTTCGCATTCGGCGATACGAGAAGAAACTCCGCGGGTGAGGGCAGTCAACATTTTGCTCGAAGCTGAGTTTAATAAGCTTCGCGCGAAATTATATCTGGCCGAGTGGCTGTCGGGCGGGCGCCGCCTTTCTTATTGCCGCACTCCGGTCGATGCGTCCGCTGTATTTCCAATCGCCTCTCCAGAAAGCACCAGCTCTACACGCCGGTTCTGCTGCCGGCCCTCTGGCGTTTCGTTCGATGCGATCGGCTCAGTCTTGCCGAATCCCTTGGCTTCGATTGAAGGCGCCGAAATCCCTTGCTGGACAAGGTAATCGCGCACTGCCTCCGCACGATGCTCCGAAAGCTGCTGGTTGTAGTCGTCACCGCCCACGCTGTCGGTGTGGCCTTCGACCTGGAGATGCAAACTCGGATACGCCAGCACGATCCCCGAGATTTTCGCCAAACGCTCGCGCGCACCCGGCAACAACTCAAAGCTGCCGCTCTTGAACAACACATCAGACATGTTGGCGATCAATCCGCGAGCCGTGTCGCGGGTCGAAAGAATTGTGTTGAGCTGCTGCAGCAACCGCGCCCGCAGTTCCTGCTTTTCCTTTTCCGCCTGCTGCCGCAATTGCTCCGACTGCGCTGCGGCTTGCTGGGCTTTCGCCGTTTCTGCTGCCAGGGCCTGCTGCTGGGCCACGGCTTCGGCTTTCGCTTTTTCGGCTTCGGCTTGCTGACGCGCAGCTTCCGCCGCTGCCTGTTCGGCTTCCGCTTTCATCTTTTCAGCTTCAGCCTTGGCCGCTTCGGCCTGTTTCTGCGCCTCTTCCGCTTCGACTCGCCGCTTGGATTGGGACTCGGCATCGGCACGAGCGTTCGCTTCCCGATCTTCTGCCGCTTTCTTGTCAGCAGCGGCCTGCGCCTGGGCCTCATCCTCGGCTTTCTGCTTCACCGCCATCACGCGCGCTTCTTCGGCCGTCTGCGTGGTCTCTCGCGCCGCCGATTCAATTGCGGGCCGGCCCTGCTTTTGCCGGTACGAAGACTCCGCTTGCGTCAGTTGCTGGTCCGCTTTCGCCAAAATGGACGACGCATACTTTTGCCCCGCTGCAATGTGCGCAATTCGCACTGCATTCCTCGCCTCAAACAATTCAAGCGGCGTGGTGCGATCAATCCCAAAAATCGCGTTCTGAATATGCTCATTGGTCGCCGAGTAAGTGCCGCGCCCCACCAGCTCGTACTTGGTGCTGATCTCTTCCCCTTGCGCCACGTTCTCCGGCACCACGCTTTCCAGCACCACCATGTTCCCCGGCTGGTTGACCGCAAAATACGGCTCGGCCGTCACGATCAGCCCAAACGTCTGCATGTCAGTCACAACTTTCAGGTGCGCATTGCCCTTATCGAGCGTCAGCTCTCCCAAGTTCACCGCCCGCCCCTCAGGAGAAACCGCCCACAGCACATACGTCAGATACTCGAGCCCAAACTTGGTGGCGTCCTCCATACCCTGAAACTTGGCGTCAATGGCGACGTTGGTCTTCTTGCTCTCAACCTTCGCTTCCCCGGATGCCCCCGCCATCAACTCAGTCGCCTGGAATGCGGTTTTCACCTGCCCACCCTGCCGATAGTGCACTGCTTTGGTGGTGCGCGAGACGGAGCCGGATTTCACGTTGGATGCCGACGAAGAAGACGCAGAAACAGAGGCTGAGGTGGAAGCGGGCTGAGTTTGCGCCAGCAGCCACGACGCGGCGCACAGAAGCATGCCGAGAGACAGAACTTTTCGCATGGAATAACCTCATTCCGAAGCAGCATTAGGAATTTCTAATCTTCAATGATCTGCGTTCGCGCTCAGAAAGGGAAGGACGAAAAGTGCCAGCATGGTGACGTACTTTGGTCATGGCTGTGCGGACAGGGTAGAGGCCACGGCGCGAATCGCGATAAGTAATGCGCCCCCGGCCTCACGCAGGAGCGCTTGTAGAACCGCTTCACGGGCACGAAGAAACGGTTGCTAAATAGTCGAAGAACTCCTTTGGAAATGCTATGCTTTAAACTAGAGAAATGTGATGAATAACGTAAAGCAAGACGTCGAAAGGCTGCTGAACAAGCTACCCGACGATTGCTCAGTCGAAGACGTCCAGTACCACCTCTACGTCCTGGACAAGGTGCGGCGCGGCCTGGATGATGCCTGCACTCAAGGCACGCTTTCGCAAGGAGAGGTGGAATCCCGCCTGAGCCAATGGCTCACCGAGTAGTCTGGTCGCAGCGCGCGTTACGGGACCTCGAAGGCATCGCCAGCTACATCGCCGCTGATTCTCCGGCCTACGCCGGTGCTGTTCTAAAAGATATCGTCAATCAAACCAAGATGCTTTCACGCTTTCCGCGTTCAGGCCGCCAAGTCCCCGGAATTCGATGACGAAGAAATTCGGGAGCTGATCGCATACAACTACCGCATTACTTACCAATTGCAGGACGAAGAAGTCATTATTGCCGCGGTAATACACGGCAAACGGATCCTGCAAGAGCGGAATGCATCGCGTTAAGCCTTTGAGACCCCCGCCGCAAGCGGTTTGATCTTCTCAAACGCATCTTCCGCGCGCCGCAACGCCTCTTCCACATTCGCGCAGATGTTTTCCCGCCCGACGACTTCTTCAAACTCAGCCTGATGGATCAGTTGCGCCGGCTGCTCCCGTGCGCCGCATAAAATCAGCGTCCGCCTGGAGGCATGCAGGTGCTTCGCAACCTCTTCCAGCGCAAACAATCCGGTTGCATCAATTGCGGTCATATTGCGCAGACGAATGATTACCACCGGAGGCAGTGTCTTGATGTTCTCAGTAATCGCGGAAATTTTGTCCGTAGCGCCAAACAGGAACGGCCCGTGAATGCGGAAAATCGTGGCGTAGTAAGGGATGTCTTTGTCTTGCAGAATGTGAATGCGACCGTCTTCAACGTAGTCATCGGTGACCTGTGACACAGTCGTGGTATTTGCGACGCGGGTGATAAAGAGCAGTGCCGCCAGAATCATTCCCGCCTCGACTGCCACCGTAAGATCGGCGAACACAGTCAGCGCAAACGTGACCAGCCACACGCTGATGTCAGTCTTGGTCAGCTTGAGGAGTTGTGGAATCTCGCGCCACTCGCCCATGTTGTACGCGACGATCATCAGAATGCCGGCCAGCGCGGCCATCGGAATGTAACTAGCCAGCGGAGCCGCAAACAGCAGCACGCACAGAAGCGTTAGCGCATGAATCATTCCGGCCACTGGTGACTGCGCGCCGGCACGAATATTCGTCGCCGTGCGCGCGATGGCGCCGGTCGCAGGCAGACCTCCGAACATGGGCGACACAATGTTGGCTACGCCTTGTCCAATCAGTTCAACATTCGGATTGTGATGGTCATTACTCATTCGGTCAGAAACTACCGCCGACATAAGCGACTCAATCGCTCCCAGCATGGCTACGGTGAACGCTGGGCCAAGCAGTCCGTGGACCAGGCTCGCATGCCAGTGCGGTATGACCAGATGCGGCAGTCCGCTGGGAATTCCACCAACAAAGCGTGTACCAATCGTTTCTACGGGAAGCTTGAGAAGATAAACCGCCACAGTAGCGCCCAGCATGGCGACGATCGGCCCTGGAATGCGGCTCGAAACCGCGCGACACAGCAGTAACACTGCCACGGTGCAACCGGCCACCAGCACGGCACGCGGAGTCCAGGTTGGAGATGCGACGGCAAGCGTCTTCATCCGCAACCAAAATTCGCCGGGAACACTTTGCAAGTGCAAGCCAAAGAAATCTTTGATCTGCGTGCTCACGATCAGCACCGCAATCCCATTCGTAAAACCCAGCACCACCGGACGCGGGATAAACTTCACCGCCGACCCCATGCTGGTCACGCCCAAAACCACCAGCAGCACGCCCGCCATCATCGTGCACATGAACAGGCCATCGATGCCGTGCACGGCGACGATGCCAGAGATGACCACCACAAAGGCACCCGTCGGTCCGCCGATCTGGGTTTTCGATCCGCCCAGCGCCGAGATCAGAAATCCGGTAACGATCGCGCAGTAAATTCCTGCCTGCGGAGTAAGACCCGAAGCAATGCTGAATGCCATCGCTAACGGCAACGCGACCAGCCCGACGGTGACTCCAGCAATCACGTCGCGAATAAATTTGTTCAGGTTGTAATCGCGCAGGCACAGAACAGACTTCGGCAGCCAACGATCATCAATTGCAAAGGGAAGAACGCGAGAAGACATACTTCATTCCATTATGACAGGCCAGACTATTTTTTTGCGGTCCAGAACACACCAAAGGGTTCCTACTTATGGATTCCAATCACTTCCTGCTCGCCATGACCGCAATTCAGCAAGTCGGCCTTCGGGTGCCCGACGATGTTTCAGTGGTGGAGCTAGACGGGATCCCGGTGTCCGCGCTGGACTGTCGCTTAGCCAGTGCGGCACACAAACCAACTTGACTGGGCTGGAAATTCTCGCGAAAGCTGCTGCATTACGTCGCGACAGTCAATGATGACGAGCCCCGCGCGCCGCGAGTGTGGCTTCCCCTGGCGCACAGAAACCGGATGCCAGAATTAGCGCTCGAGCACGAAGTTCACGGTAATCTGTGTCTCCACCTCAACTGGCTCACCGTTTAGATAGTAAGGGCGATACTTCCATTGTCTGACTGCCTCGAGTGCCGCACGTGAAAGCAGATCCTGCCCCTGCACGGTTTCGGCTTGCTCGATCCTTCCCTCTCGACTGATAAACCGCCTTCAGGATGACCACTCCCTGAATATGAAGCTGCTTTGCGATCATTGGATATTGCGGCTCGACACGATGCACAAGATTGCCTTCCATGACTACAGATTGGCGTCTCGGCCGCACAGTGCTGAGAGGATGCAAGACTGGGCGAACGTAGTCGCTCGGCACGGAGTACAGAACTCCGGGAACGGCAGGGCCGACTGCCACAGTCGGCCCGGGAGGCAGGATCTCCGTCGTCTCTTCTTGAGGGCGAATCGGATGAAATGAGATATTGCGATTGACTATCAGCGGCTGCAGGTGCAACCGTCCCGCCGGGGGTTTCACAGGGCCTGGGGTCGCCGGCCGCGGCGCTTCGACATTGGATGCCGGCACGAAGATTCGCCGGTTAAGCAATGCTTCCGGCAAATTGTCGGGATGGAGTAACGGCAACACCAGAGCCGCGGCTACCAGGGCCGCCTGCAACGTAAACGAAGTCAGCGTGGTCCACCGCTTGGCCACGGGTTCTTGAGCAACGGACAATCTGGAAAACATGGCGTCTTTGCCTCGCGCAGAAGGTTCTGCTGCAGATAAAGACACCGCAACCTCAACGCCGGATGAACTTGACAGAAAAATAAGAAGGCCGCGATTACTCGCGGCCTCGGGAACTAAAGTTTGCTGCTGGTGTCGCTCTATTTCGCCGGCGGCTGGGTGCTGGCTGGCTTGGTTGCTGCCGGAGCGGAGGGCTTGGACAGCCCGCCGCTGGGCTTAGTGGTGGTGCCACCCGGCTTCGGCGCTGGCGGCGCCACGCCCGACTGCGCGTTGTAGGCATCCACCACTGGCTTGGTGATATCGAGGGCCGCACCATGCCACAACACCGGCCCGTTCGGCCATTGGTTGTTGCTGGAGGTGTCGATGATCATGCCATAACCGTTGTCACCGGCATACTTGACGATGAGCGGCGCCATCTTTTGCAGAATGCGCTGCGCAATTTCATTCTCCTGGTTGCGCGCGTCTTCCTGGGCGTCCTGGGCTAAACGCTCCAGCGACTTCTGCTTTTGGTCGATCTGCTTCGCTAGATTAGCTTTCGCCTCGTCATTCATCTTCTCACCCTGAGTATTGAGCTGTTTCTTCAGGGCCTCGATCTCGTCGTTCTTGGTCTTCAGCTCGGTCTGCTTGGGCTCGAGCTTCTTGCTGAGGGCGTCAAAATCGCGCTGGCCTTCGTTGCTGGCGAAGATTGCCTGTTCGACGTTGATGGCGCCAATCTTCGAGCCGGTGGTTCCTGTGCCCAGGGCAGGAGGATCGTTGGCCGCACTGGGGGCTGCGGGCAGGGCGGTTGATGGCGCGCCGCTGGTCTGGGCTACGGCAGAAGCCGAGACGAGAATAGCGGCTGCAACTAGAGAACGCATAAGCGAAAGTTTCATGAGATTACCTGTAACTCCTTGGAGAACTACTCCTGACTTCCAAAACTTGGATTTACTCAGACACATACCTGCGGCATACCGCGCACGCCGGGCGACATCAGTAAGCCGGGCCGATCCCAAACTCGCATCCAAATTGCAGGCCAGCGGCGCGCACGACCGGCCACTCTGGTGTGGATAATTCATTATATCAGCCTCTCGATACCGTCAAACCTCTCTAGAACGTTGTTCCCACCGTGAAACGAAACGTCTTCCGCGGTTCGCGAAGCTGGTAGAGCGGCGAGAACGTGTTGTGTGCGAGCTGAAAAGTGTAGTCTCCCGCCGCTCCGTTAGCCGAGTTTGCCGGCGGGAACATACTGCGCGTAATCGGAACCGGTGCCTGGGCCAGTTCGTTGAGCCGAAGCGGATTATATGCCCAGTAAATGCGGAACGGAGCGTTCACCACCGGCAGGAAAACTTGCAGTTCAAGACCCATGGACGCTCGTGGCTGCCAGTTCGAGTTGCCCAGCGGCGACAGATTCTGGCTGAATTGAAACTTCTGTGCGCCCACGCAGGTCTTGAAAAATGGGTCTAGCGCCGGGCAACCGAACGGTGTGCTGTTGATAGTGTTGAATTGCCCATTATTGATGCGCAACTGTGACTTTCTCAAGATGGGATCGAAGCCAAAATCGAAGAAAGGAGCAAGGGCGACGGGGCCGGCAATCGTAATCCGATATTCGGCGTTGGTGACCACGCTCAGATCACCCCCCGGAAACGTAATCTGATCCACCGGAACCGGGATGGTGTAAGGTCCGCTCAAGGGATTGCTTGGGTCTTTCGGCACGATGGAGCCGTCGGGATTCCGTAGCGCGATGGCGGTTGCGGTGGGCAAGAACGCCACCGGCGATAACGACCGCACGTCGAATCCTCGAATGTCATTTTCTCCGCCCATATAGAAGCGCTGGAACGGCGGAGCGACTAGTCCTCCAAAACCGCTCAGATATGAAACCTGGGCGTGGAGGCCGACAGTGTTGCGGCGGTTCTGTACTGGGATATGGTGCTTGTATTCCAAAATCGGGCGTACGGTCCTCACCGTCCCGCCCAAACCTGAAATTTCTCCACCAATGAAGTACTCAGTTCCCGCGTGGGGATAGAGGGAAGAATCGAGGCTATTCTTCGAGTAACTCAAGAGAACCTTGCTGGTCACAATGCCATTCAATGCATTGGGGCCGGTGACGCCGCTGAAGGCCAGGAAGTTAAACAGCTGCTTGGAAGCCGTGGTCAGTGCGATTATGGACGAGACATCGTAAGAGTACGTCGCTCCAATGCGCTTAAAGGAGCGATGCAGCGGATACGAGCTCGACAGCGTGAATCCTTTGCTGGATTGCGTATAGTTCTGCAGACTTTGCAACTGAGCCTGTGAAACATTGAGAAGCTGTCCGGTTACCAGCGCGCTCTGCCGGGCCTGATCATAGATTAGCTTTCGGGCGTAAACCGTGAAACCGGCAGTAATCGGACGATCGAAAAGATAGGGTTCCGTGAAGCCGAACATGATATCCCGCTGCAAGCTGCCGATGTTGGCTTGAACCGAGAGTGTCTCTCCCATACCGAGAAAGTTGTTCGTGGTGTAGCTGAGCCCGATAAATGACCCAGCCAGACCGCTCACCCCGCCGGAAAGACCTATCTGGTTCTTGCCCCTCTCTCTTACTTTTAGAGTCAGGTCTACCAGTCCTTCTTTCTCGTCAAGATGACGATCGGTGACATTCGGGTCGTCAGGTTTCAATTGTTCGAAAAATCCAAGCTGGTTCAGCCGTTGCAGGCTCAGTTTCCAATATTGCTCGTTGTAAACCTGTCCCTCTTCCAGCACCAGTTCGCGCCGAATCACTTTGTCGCGAGTGGTGGTGTTCCCCTGGAACTCAATCCGGCGCACAGAGAACTGCTTGCCTTCATCCACGTCAATGTCAAATGAGGCCAGCTTTTTGTCTTCATCAAAGCTGGGTGTCGGAATCGAAGTGAAATTGATGTATCCCTGCGTCCCATAGGCATTCTTGAGATTTTCGAGTCCCTTGGCGATTTTCTGGCGGTTAAAGATGTCGCCGTCCTTGATGGGAAAAAGTCCACGGAGCGCCCTGGTATTCGTGATCGCCTTATTGCCCTTGAAGGTGATACTTCCCAGTCGATAGCGCTCCCCTTCTTCAATGGGAACAGTGATGTCTATCGCCTTACCTGGGCCGTGCTGTACCAGAGGGATGTGGAACCCCGGGTGGCCGGTATCGCGGATCTTGGTCTGTGGCTCTGCGACTACCGCCTTAAAATATCCGCGATTCTGCAATTGCTCACGCACCAGCTCGATGTCCTCATCCAACTTGGTTGCGTCGTAGGTCTTTGCCAAAAGGTTTTCAAGAAAAATCGAATGCGGGACCCCGATAGGACGCAGGAAGTGCATGGCGTGCCGCAGCTCGCGGCTTTTCACGTTCTTGTTGCCTACAAAAATGATCTTGCCGACTTTGACCTTTGGCCCTTCACGCACTACAAACGTCACACCGACAGATGCTGGGGGAATCGGCCGGATTTCCGTGCGAATGGTAGCGAACTGGTGTCCATGCTCCGCCAACAATTGCTTGATAACGACTTCCGCATGCTTGACCTTCGTCGGATCATACTGAGACTCAGGTGAAAGGCCGACTTTCGCCTCTTTGAACCGGTCAAGGATATCGCTCTTGGAAATTGCGTTGATTCCCACATAGCTGATGTCTTTGACCCGAGGTCTTTCTTTGACGTAGATGTGCAGGATCCATCCCTTGGGCGTTGCCTCTCGCTCAAAGCGAATGTCTTCGAAATATCCGGTGTTCCACAGAGAGTTGAAGTCGCGTTCAATCGCCGCTTGATCGTAGACGTCTCCGCGGTGAGTGAAGATATGGGCGCGGACGGTATCTGCGGGAATGTTGCGGTTGCCATGGATTTGAATGTCGACGACTAGATCCTGCTGGGCCGCCACCTGGGGCACGATCGAAATAAGAAGCAAAAGCACACCGCTCAGGAGGGCAGGCAACCGCGAACAAATCCTTCGGAATGAAACAGATGCGCCCCCGGACAAGATCCTTGTCGGACGCCCGTCGCCGCTGCCCCCCGGAATTACAGGGCTATCCTGTTGAACGCAAGAAATCGCCGCTTACCTCAGATAGCTGGAGTTATTGGAAAACGTAATTATTGGAAAAACGCAATTATACGGTAGAGCTGTGGAGAGCGTCCAAAATCAGGCCCCGTTTCCCCTTACGGGATTGATCTGAAAAAGCTCCACTTCAACCAAGACGGAATAAAACGTGGCTGAGTTGCCCATGTCAGTGAGTTTTTCGGACGTGAGCACGTTTATGTTTCGACTGCCGGGTGTAAGTTTTGCCCAGTAGAGCTTTGCCGACACCACGCCAGGAGAAACTCTACCATCCACCCTGGCTTTCAGTTGCATTTCGCCGCGGCGGTTGAAAGCCCGCACCGTAGCACCGTCACGAATGCCACGAGGTTGAGCGTCTGCCGGGTTCATCTCGAGCAGGCCGACTTCTTCCAGCGGGTGCAGGCCCGGGAGATTGGAGAAGGTTGAATTCAGGAAATTGTCTGCCTTCCGGGCCAGCATCTCCAAGGGAAAGGTCTTTGCCGCGGGACTGTGCCGGGATTCTTCCGGAGGAATGAAATCCGCAACCGGATCGAGACCAAGAGCTTTGAGAGTCTCATTGAAAAGTTGTGCCTTGCCACTGGGCGTGCGGAAGTTGCCATTTGCAAACGGTAGAAACGACCCAGAAGATGAGTTTCCGTTTTCGCCGAAATTCAGGCGGATGTGGCCTTCTTTTTCCAAACGTTCACGCGAAATTCCGCGAAGCCATGGGTTAGGCGACTCCAACGCCTCATCCATCATGTCATCGACAGAATCGCGGAAGCATTCGTCCTCGAAATCCATTTTTTCGGCTAGTGCTCGGAACACCTCGACATTCGAACGGCATTCTCCCAATGACTCGATGGCCTGGTCTGAAACTTGAAGGTAGTAGTGGCCGTAGGCAGACTGCAACTCCTTGTGCTCGAAAAATGTCGTGGCTGGCAGCACTATGTCGGCGTAGTCCGTCGTATCGGTGAAGAATTGCTCATGCACAATAGTGAACAGATCAGAACGGAGCAAGCCACGAACAACTTCGTTGTGGTTGGGACAAACCGCGGCCGGATTGGAGTTGTATACGAACAGCCCTTTCACGGGAGGATCTGCCACCGTGTTCAGGGCCTTGCCCAGTTCCACCATGTTGATCGTCCGGGCGGCTCTTCCCAACGACGCCTGCATCAGGTCGGGACGTTCGAGAGCATCATTGTTCAATCCAAAAGCACCGCTTGTGGAAAGCTGAAATCCGCCGCCGACTTCTTTCCACGAACCGATAATGCACGGCAGCATAGCAATGGTCCGTGCAGCCATGCCCCCGTTCTCTGAGCGCTGCACGCCGTAGTTCATGCGGATTACTGCGGGACGGACCGTTGCGTACTCTCGGGCAAGCTTTTGGATGTCAGAGGTGGCGATGCCCGTCCACTGCGAGACCCTTTCAGGCGGATACTCCTGCACTTTGGCGCGAAGCTCGTCGAATCCAAGAGTGTACCGCGAGACGTAATCCGCATCGTAAAGATTCTCGTTGATGATGATGTGCATCATGCCCAGCGCAAGCGCAACATCTGTGCCCGGATTGATTGGCAGGTGCCAGTCAGCGCAAGCAGCAGTGCGAGTGCGATACGGATCTATGACAACCAGCTTGCCGCCAACCCTGCGGGCCTCTTCGATAAATGGCCACAGATGCACATTGTTGCCGTGAATATTTGCCGCCCACGCGATGATGTACTTGGAATGACGGAACTGCTCAGGCTCAGTGCCCATATTCACGCCATAAACCGACTTAACGCCGGCCGCGCCCGCTTCGGAGCAAATGTTACGCGCGAGCTGCGAAGCGCCCAACCGATAGAAAAATCGGCGGTCCATGGAAGCGTAGTTCAGTTTGCCCAGCGTTCCGCCATAGGAGTACGGCAGGATGGACTCGCTGCCAAACTCTGCGATGATGCCCTTGAAGCGCGAAGTAATTTCGTCAAGCGCTGCTTCCCAGGTGATGCGCTGGAACGTCTGCGAGGGCACTGTCTGTGTGGGGGCGGAGCTTTGCTCATTGCGTAACACGGATGGTACGGATGGGCCCTTGGGTGCGACCCTGCGCATCGGATACAGCACACGATCCGGCGAGTAAACTCGGTCCAAGTATTTCGCCACCTTTGCGCAAAGAAACCCGCGCGTAACCGGATGCGCAGGATCACCCTGGATCTTCACTGCCTTGCCTTCGTTCACCGTGATCAGCACTCCACAGGCATCAGGACAATCATGCGGGCAGGCAGCATGTATGACTTGCTTCATCACAACTGATTATATGGCGTTCGCCGAATCTTGATGTGTTCTGCCGCTGGTCGGGAACGGGAAGCAAGGCGTTTCTGTGCTGACAGAGACAGGGCCAGCAGTCTACTATGTGTCTCTCCGGAGGCGAGCAAGGGCGGATGAGATACACACAAACTTTCCGGCAGCAGCAACGCCGTTATTTCGTCAAGTGCGTGGCTGTTACTGCGGTGATTTTTCTGATTACGTCGACTTGTGCCGCCCAGGCCACGATGGCAGACCAATCCGAAATGCCATGGGCTCAGGAGCTCCAGAAGTATCCCGGATTGCTGCCTGAGTTTGGTCAGTTGTTGGACAAACTGCAGCACAACATACAGTTTCCGCCGGCGCGCAGCCAAAGCCGCCTATTGCCACTGCTGCCGGAATCGACGATGTTTTATGGCGCGCTTCCCAACTATGGCGACGTAGCGCATCAGGCTCTGACGATTTTCCGGCAGGAACTGCAGGAGAGCTCGGTGCTGCGCGATTGGTGGCAGCACGGCGAGATGGCAGCCGCCGGACCCAAGGTAGAGGATTCTCTGGAGAAGTTTTACGAGCTCTCGCAGTACTTGGGAGACGAAATTGTCATGTCGGGCGCGACCGAAGGCCGTGACCACAGCCTGCTGGTTCTTGCGGAGGTGCGGAAGCCGGGCCTGAAAGATTTCCTTCAGCAAATGGTGAAGGAACTTGCGGGCAAATCGAAGCCGGCGGTGCGCGCTTTGGACTTGAAGGAACTCGCCACCGCAAAGGACCCGGGCACGGAGCGGGAACTTATGGTGCTCGTGCGTTCTGATTTTGTGGTGGCGGCGCTCGACCTGGCCACATTGCGCAGTTTCAATGCCCGGTTGGACCGAGGGAGCACACAGTTTGCTTCTACGCCTTTTGGACAGCGGCTGGCACAGGCATATCAAAGTGGCGCGGAGGTTTTAGCAGCCGCTGACTTGCAGAAGGTGCTCAAGCAAGTCCCCGTGGGCACTGAGCAAAGCCAGATGATTTTCCAGCGCACCGGATTTGCCGATATGAAGTACTTGGTTTGGGAGCGCAAGGCTGTGACCGGCCACACACTCAGTGAGGGGGAGTTGAGCTTCACCGGTCCACGCCGTGGAGTGGCATCCTGGCTGGCAGCACCAGCGCCTATGGGCAGCCTGGATTTTGTTTCCCCTAAGGCGATTCTGGCGAGCACCGTGTTGCTCAAGAATCTGGGAGAGATATTTGAAGATTTTAAGGACCTCTCTTCTGCTTCGAATCCCAGCGCACTGGCGATGCTTGCGCAGATGGAAGCGGCAATGCAACTCAGTCTGAAAGATGATCTGCTCAGCCAGCTTAGGGGCGAGATCACGCTTGAGCTGGACAGTGTTGACCAATCGGACCCGATATGGAAGGCCATGCTCCGGGTGAATGATGCAGACCGCTTGCAACAAACGCTGCGTAAGTTGTTGGCGAGCGCACCGGTCGCGGCGCAACAGTCCGATGAAGCAGGAGTCACCTACCACAGCCTGCGAATTCCTTCTCCGCAGAAGACCCTCGAAATCGGCTATGCATTTGTAGACGGGTATCTGGTCATCGGTTCCAGCCGCGAAACGGTCGCGGAGGCAGTGCGACTCCATAGGAGCGGCGAGTCGCTGGCGAAGTCGAAGAAATTCTTGGCGTCGCTGCCACCTGGCCACTCTCCGGAAGTTTCCGCATTGCTCTACGAAGACCCGATCGCAATGATGGGGCTTAGCATGCGACGAGTATCGCCACAGATGGCGGATCTCTTTTCGCGGCTAACCGCAGAAACTACGCCGGTGGTCGTCTGCGCCTATGGTGAGGAAAGCGCGCTCCGCGAAGCCAGTTCAAGCGGAGGCGTTGACGCCGGTATGGTCATGGTCGTGGCGGCAATCGCGATTCCGAACCCGTTGCGGGCAAAGATGGCGGCCGGAATTTCTGATGAAGCGACCGCTGCCCGCACGATACGCGACGTGATCGTCGCTCAAATCGCATATTCGAGTACCTATCCACAGCTGGGCTTTGCGCGCGATCTGGCTGCACTTGGGCCTGGTCCCCGAGGCATTGGCAGCGAGTCGGCGAGCCACGCGGGTCTCCTTGACGCGACGCTAGCGAATGCAAGCTGTGCCGCGGGCGCATGGTGTACGAAGTTTGGCTTCCGGTTCCGCATCACTGCGGTTTGCAAACAACAGCTGTGCAAGGAATTCGTTGTGGTTGGTACCCCCGTCACAAGCAACGAAGGAACAAGAAGCTTCTGTTCGACCTCGGACGCGGTGGTTCGCTTCAAGACCGGCCCTCCCCTTACTTCCCCGGTCAGTGCATCCGAATGCCGGGCGTGGTCGCCGCTGCAGTAGCCCAATTTGGACACTTCCGGCGAGACACCTTGCCTGTGCAAACCTACGCAAAGATTTAATGTTGTTTTGCAGTTTCCAGGTATTTATCCAGCGGGACCTCGAAATACATCAGGTCATGACCAGCGGAATCACGCACTCCGGTCAAATAAAAACGTGCCCCGGAGAGTGGATTTGAGAGACCGGAAATATCAAAGAAAAGAAATCCTGCCTGCGAACTGAGCGGCTCCACAGCTTTGGCTTTGAATTGTGCACTCTGAATTTCGTTCCATTCTTTTGAACCGACGCCGCCCTTTACCCTTTTCGTTGGGAATGGAATCGGAACACGCGCGCCCGAGGCCTTGGGATGCGAAATCCGTCTGTAAAGGTCGTCTTCTGTGGCAGAACTCAGCTTCGTCCCATCGGCGGTCACCAGTTCGGCTTTTATCCCGGAAAGCTGGACCGGCTGATCCGAGTCGTTGGTGACGACCAAGAGAACAGGCAGCAGATCATGATCGCGGTAGTTGACGACGAAGATGTTCGCCTTGGTCGCATTGTCGTAAGGATCCAGGCCTACGGTGACGTTCTCAGTCCCATGATGATCATGCGCGGGATAGCTGAAGGCAGGCTGCACCTTCGGCATGGAGAATTCTTTGGCCGCCAGACACAGCATCGGCACTGCCATGACCATGCCCAGCAGGGCGAGCCGAAGTCGAGATCGAAAAAGACCAGTCATCAGAACTTGCATTATAGGATGCGCAGCATAGCTGTTTCTGGTGCCTTCACGTTTTGACCGCCCGTTAAGGTTCACGGTTAGAATGTCTCTTCCCTAATGTATCTGCTCTACAGCGCGTGTCTGGCCCTTGTGCTTTTGCTGGGGAGCCCTTACTGGCTGTTCCAAGTGGTCCGCCACGGCAAGTATCGCCGGGGGCTTTCGGAACGGCTGGGAATGGTACCCGCGCGAATTCGCAACTCCCGGCAGCGGTCGATCTGGGTGCACGCGGTTTCGGTGGGAGAAGTTCTGGCCGTCACTGATCTGGTGCGGAGGATGCGAACGGAATTTCCGGAACACCGGCTCGTGGTTTCGACTACCACCGACACTGGGCAGAGACTCGCGGCTGACCGCTTCGGCGCCGAAAATGTCTTCTATTTCCCATTTGATTTCGCATCTTCGGCACGGCGCTACATTTCCGCTCTCCGGCCGGATCTTGTCGTGATTGCCGAAACTGAATTCTGGCCAAATTTCTTGCGGGCGGTTCGTGAATCCGGGGCGCACGTCGCGATCGTCAACGCCCGTATCTCTGATCGTTCTCTGCCGGGGTACCGGCGTTGGCGGAAACTTCTTGTGGGCGTGCTGCGGAGTGTAGATCTTTTCCTCGCACAGACTCCCGAGGACGCGAGGCGGCTTGCCGAAATCGGCGCCGCCGCAGACCGGGTTTTGGTTAGCGGCAACCTCAAGTTCGATGTCGCTCCGCCTCCTGCTCCGCCCATCGTCAGCCAATTGCGGTCAGTGCTGGCCGAATTCCGCGCTGGCCCGGTCCTGGTTTGCGGAAGCACGGTTGAAGGTGAGGAACCGCTACTCTTGAGCGCATTCGAAAAACTCCTGTCGGGTCACCCAGCGGCGGTCATGCTGCTGGCTCCCAGGCACCCAGAACGCTTTGACGAAGTCGAAAGACTCCTGCAGCAGTCGAGGATCAAGTTTTGGAGACGTTCACAGTGGAATAACGGCCCAGTCAACGGCAGCGTGCTGCTGATTGATTCGATCGGAGAGCTCTCTAGTCTCTATAGCCTCGCCGATCTGGCATTTGTTGGAGGGAGCCTGGTGCCTCGCGGCGGACATAACATCATTGAACCAACGCAGTATGGCGTTCCGATCCTGGTAGGCAAGCATACAGAAAACTTTCGCGACATTATCGAGCTGTTTCTGAACCGAGATGCCGTCCGCGTGGTCGGTCAGGATGACCTGTCCTTGGCTTTTGTGGAGCTGCTCGCCGATGAGACAGGACGCCGCGCACTTGGCCGTCGTGCTCTGGAGACTCTTGAGTCCCAACGCGGTGCGACTCAGTTCACCTTACAAAAGTTGCACGCTTTGCTGGCAAGTCACATGCGGGAGGCAAACCCAGCTTGAACCCGCTGGGCGCCATATACGGGGCTTTTGTATGGGCTCGAAACCGCTCTTACGATCGCGGTCTTCTCAAGTCGCACAGATTATCCGGGCCAGTAATTAGTGTCGGCAGTCTTTCCAGCGGAGGTGCGGGGAAAACCCCCTTCGTAATTTTCTTAGGTCAGCTCCTAAAACAGCGAGCTATCAGCTTTGACGTTCTCTCTCGCGGCTACGGTCGCAAAACCCGCGGGGTGCTCCAGGTTGATCCGGATGGCTCACCGCGGGAGTTCGGAGATGAGCCGCTACTGATTGCCAAAACCCTTGGGTGCCCGGTCGTTGTCGGCGAGAGTCGTTACCAGGCAGGGCTGTTTGCGGAAGCCAAATTCGCCCCTCAACTGCACATTCTGGACGATGGATTTCAACATCGCTCCTTGGCACGAGACTTAGACATAGTATTGCTCACGCCCGAAGATGTGAGAGATCAGCTGCTGCCTGGAGGACGATTGCGCGAGATCCTTTCGTCATTGCGTCGGGCCGACGCAGTTGTGCAGATGGGCGATGCAGACCACTTTCCCTCCGGCGTCGACGAGAGTCGCATCTGGCGGATGCGCCGCACTATCTCCTTCGCCGACCCTCCGTCGAGGCCGGTCGTGTTCTGTGGCATCGCCCGCCCACAACAATTCGTTGAGCAGTTGGGCGCTGCCGGAATCGAGTTCGCAGTGAGGAAGTTTTACCACGACCATCACGCCTACACCGAAACTGATATTCTCGATCTTCTCAATCTTCGCGATCGAAACCATGCAGGCGGGTTCATCACCACCGAAAAAGATGCAATCAACCTTGGTCCGCATGTCAATCAACTCGATCCGCTGACCATCGTCCGCGTGGTCATGGAGCTTCAACACCCCGCTGACGCTCTGGATACTATTTTGCGCGCGATTGCGGAACCCAGGCCGCAGGCATGAGAAAATCCCTGTGAAGAATGAGTAAGCTTCCCAAAGAAACCGGACGCCTGCGAAAGATTATTGAGGCTTTCCCGCGCATCACTGTGGCCGTGCTCGGTGACATGGTCGCGGATGAGTTTGTGTTTGGGGAAATTTCTCGCGTATCCCGCGAAGCCCCGGTGCTGGTTCTGCGGCACCTGGACCGCACCGTAATCCCCGGCGGTGGCGCCAATGCAGTGAACAATCTCGCGGACCTTGGAGTAAATGTGCTCCCGGTTGGCATTGTGGGGAATGACGATTCTGGACGTCTGCTGCTCAAAAGTTTCCGCCACAAACATATTCCGGTCAGCGGAATTCTTAAAGACAAAAACTATACGACCGTAACCAAAACGCGCATTATCGCCGGAATGCCGCATACCTGGCGGCAACAGGTCGTGCGCATTGATCGCGAGCCCCAAACCGCGCCTGATCATCATCTAACGCGCGGGTTGGCTCTGGCTGTGCGGGAGTATCTGCGCGCCTCCGATGCTCTGCTGGTATCCGACTATGGCTATGGTGCGGCGACTCCTGAAATCTTGAATGCCGCGCTCAACAAGGGCAGTCCGGATTCCATGCCGGTCGTGCTTGATTCCCGTCACCGCATGCTCAAGTTTTCGGGAGTTACCGCTGCCACTCCAAACCAGGCCGAGGTGGAAGAAGCTCTTGGGGTACAGATGGGGCCGGAGTGGAGCAATCTATGCTCCGCTGGCGCGGAGATCATCTTTCGTATGAAGCTGAAGTCACTGGTGATTACACGTGGCCGTGACGGAATGGTCGCGTTCTCTGCCAAGCACAAGCCGGTGGATATTTCGATCTTCGGAAGCGATGAGGTCGCGGATGTAACCGGCGCTGGGGACACGGTAATAGCCACATACACCGCAGCCCTGGCCGCCGGAGCAACCGCTGAGGAAGCGGCGCACCTGGCCAACTACGCTGGTGGAATCGTCGTAATGAAACGCGGGACTGCGACCGTTTCGCAACAAGAGCTAGCGGAGGCGATAGAGAAAATGCCTCCCCAGACAAGATCCCATTGAAGAAGAACACGAAAATTCTTGCTCGCGAAGAGCTGAAGGGCTACGCGGAGGCCTGGCGCAAGAATGGAGAGAGGATTACGCTCGCCAACGGCTGCTTCGATCTTCTGCATGTCGGACACGTGCGCTATCTTCATGCCGCCAAGCAACTCGGTGGACGTTTGGTGGTCGCCATCAATTCCGATGATTCCGTGCGCGCGTTGAAGGGCGAAGGACGTCCTTTGATGCCGGAAAGCGAACGCGCTGAGATACTGGCGGCCTTGTCTGATGTGGATGCAGTCGTGATCTTCTCCGAGCCCAACGTTCGGGCACTGGTCCGCGAAATTCGCCCTGACATTCACGCCAAGGGCACAGACTATACCGCTGAGAGCGTTCCCGAACGAGATACGGTCGTCGAATGTGGTGGCCGAGTCGCGATCGTCGGAGATCCGAAGGACCATTCGGCCACGGAAATCATTCGTACCCGGCTGGGGCAACAACGGTCGTGAGCGTTGCAACTGCCGCAAATCCCGCGCCTGAGAGCCTGCTGGTCGTGCGCTTGGGCGCTATGGGAGACATCATCCACACTCTGCCCGCGGTGACCGCTTTGCGCGCAGCACTCCCTGACGCGCGCATTGGCTGGATTGTGGAAGAGCGCTGGGCTGAATTGCTGTGCGCTAAGAATGCGCTTCGCTCCGGCCCGCGAAATTCTTCTCGTCCGCTTGTCGATTTCATTCACCCAGTTGATACCAAACGCTGGCGCAAGTCTCTACTCTCGCGGAATACTCAGCGCCAGATTGCTGCGGTCCGTCGTGAGGTTCGGGACCAGGAATATGAAATCGTGGTGGATTTTCAGGGTGCCTTAAAGTCTGCGATCATCGCGCGGTGTAGCGGAGCGCGAACAGTCTTCGGCATGGAGCACTCACGTGAAGCTCCTGCGCGTTTGTTTTACAAGCATCGGGTACCGGCGAAGAGCGTGCACGTTGTCGAGCAGTACCACGCGCTCGCGAAATCCGTGATCAAGGAATCCTTCACTGCCTCAAACTCAATCCATCCTGAGATATCGTGGAAGAGCACGGCTTCTAGCCGTGCCGATATCAATTCTCCGGATCTTCCAGGCAGGGCTGAAAGCCGTGCCCTCCCCGGTTCATTCTCACCGACCTTGAACGGCGAAATCACGGTTAAACTCCCGCGCGATGACGAGGCGGAAGCGAACATCGGAGAAACTCTGGCCGGAACCAGCAAGGATGTTGTCTTGATTACGCCTGGCGCCGGTTGGGGCGCAAAACAATGGCCGCCGGAGCGCTATGGTGGAGTCGCCCGTGCGCTTGCCAATGATGGTTTAGCTCCGCTCATCAACTTCGGCCCCGATGAGGAAAAGCTTGCACTCGAAGTAGAGGCGGCAAGTGGCGGCGCTGCACATCCGATTTCCTGCTCCATCGCCGAATTGATTGCGCTCACCCGCCGCGCGCGGCTATTCATCGGAGGTGACACCGGCCCTCTCCACCTCGCTGCCGCTCTTCAAGTTCCGGTGGTCGCAATCTTTGGCCCGACTGATCCCGCCCGTAACGGCCCCTACGGAACCAGGAGCATAGTGTTGCGGAATCCCGAGAGTCAGACTTCCCTCTCTCACACCAGCGCGCCGGATCCAGGCTTGCTCCGGATCACGGCGAACGATGTTGTTTCCGCTGCCCGACGCCTTTTAGAGAGCGCGCATGTCTAACTCCGGTTGGCAGAGGATCGCGAGGCGCATCCGGGTGCCGCTGGGATTCCTGTTTGCCGCGGCCTACATTTGGCTGGCACGTCCAACTTTTTATTCCATCATTGCCGGAAGCTCGATCACAATAATCGGCCTGCTGATGCGCGCACTGGCTTCCGGGCACGTCACAAAAAATGAGCTTCTCACGATCAGCGGGCCATACGCCTACACTCGTAACCCGCTTTACTTCGGATCGCTGGTGCTGGCGGCGGGCTTTGCTGTCGCCTCGCGAAGCTTGTGGGTCGCGCTGATCGCGGCGGTTTTGTTCTTCACCATTTATTTTCCTGTGATCCGCTCTGAAGAAGAATTCCTTCGCGCCCGCTTCCCGGAGTTTGAGGAATACGCTCGATATGTTCCGCGATTATTTCCCCGTCTGCGCCCTTATCAGAGCAGCTCAAATTCATTCTCGTGGCATCTCTACTGGAAGCACCGCGAGTACAATGCCGCGATCGGCGCAGCATCAATGATCGCAGTTTTGGTCGTAAAGACAATCTGGTTCGCACGATGATCATGGAATCGAACTTCCGCACCTGCTTCGCACGTTTGCTTCTTATCTTGATTGCGGCGGCTTCATTTGCCCAAACCAGCGTTCCCACGGCCTCGGTCAGCTCAGCACCCGGATCGCGAATCATCGCGCCTTCGCATTCGTATCGCTTTCCCGATGGAGAAAAATACGTCTATTCGGTCGAGTGGCACATGCTCAATGCCGGGACTGCCACGGTGAAACTACAGCGCTCAAATTCAGGCGAGCACGTGACTGCGACCGCGGATTCCGCCGGCGTGGTTAATTCCATTTTCCACGTCCACGATGTTTTCGACGCCGACTTCGATCCACGCACGTTCTGTTCATTTCAGATTTCAAAGCACAACGAAGAAGGCCCGCGCAAGCTGGAAAGAACGATCCATTTCGACTACTCACGCGCGAAGAGTGTGGTTGACGACAAAGACTTGAAAACGGGTCAACTGAAGCACGCCGAGCACGATGTCCCGCCCTGCGTGACCGACGTGATTAGCGGCTTCTTCTACGCGGGTTCGCTACCATTGGATCCCGGCTTCTCGCAAAGCTTCCCGGTCAATGACGGCGGAAACACGGCGGACATCCGGATCCGGGTCGGGGCCCGAGAGAAAGTCGAAGTGCCATCCGGAACTTTTCAGACGGTGAAGGTACAAGCCGAAGCCATGTCAGGCCCGTTGCAGGGAAAGGGCGTGCTTTGGGTATGGTACTCCGCCGATGGACAACACCTTCCAGTGCAAATGAAGTCCAAACTAGGATTCGCAACGCTGTTGTTTCAGTTGCAGAGAATTGACCCGCAACCTAGCGGGAAATGACCGCGGTTCAACCGCCTGCCAGTAAGGTGGGGTTCAATACCACTCCCCGGTTTTTGCGAGGAGTCAGGGAGCCACGCACAACCGCCAGGCCTTTACTCGGAGGCGGGGGGCTAGGCTTAAGAACACGCGCCTGTTTGTCCATCTCTTCGCGGGCGTGTTTCAATTCCGTTCGCTCCGATTTTGAGCCATCACAATTCTTGAGCAGTTGGGAATAATATTCGCTCGCCTCGTCCTTCTTGCCCGCCAGCTCCGCCGCCTGCGCTGCGCCATACAACGAATTAAAACGCCCGGGATTGGTCTTCAAAGTGGCCTCGTACTCCACCAACGCTTGTTCCGGATGTTTAGTTTCGAGCAGCATGTCCGCGATCATCTCATGTGCAGGAATCCCCTGGCTGGCCTCGGCTTCTCCTTCTTCTTTGTCCGCGATCGTGCGCAGCAGCCGAACTGCATCATCGTGCTTGCCCTCGGCATGTGCCAGCCATGCTTTGGCCACCGCAAGATCATCGGTGACGCCTCCGTATTCCCCTTGATCCTTCTTTTTCTGCGGCTCAAGTTTTTTCTGAATGCCTTCAAGCTGCGCAATTTCTTTGCGGGCCTGTTCAGCATTTCCGGTTCTGGCCGCGCCGATTGCCCTGGCCGTGTAAGTGACCGCTTGGTCGCCCTCGCTCGCGCCGCTCACCAGAGAAAGTTGCGCCGCATCGCTCCAATGGTGAAGTTCGAGCGCATACGCCGCTGGAAAGGTTGCAAGCGCAAACAATCGCGGATCGAACCCCATGCCGTACATGTCTTGCATAGGAGGCATCGCCTTCACTTCATCAATAATTTTCTGCGCGTCTTGCTCCCGACCGGTCTGGAGGTATGCATACACCAGAAAATCCAGCGCGTGGAACTGGTGGCCCTCGCCGCCCATGTGCATAGCCGCTTCTTTTCGGGTGGCGGCAACGGATGCCTCGTTCGACGCAATATCGTCCTGCCACAATCCGAGCCGCGCAAAAATGTGCGCGGGCATGTGCAAGGCGTGTGGAGCGGCTGGAGCAAGCTGCGCGTATTTGCGCGCTGCCGGTAATCCTTGTTGCGCCATGTCAGGCCGGTCATAGGTGTGGATCAGATAGTGGGCCACTCCAGGATGATTCGGCTCTTCGGCGAACAGTTTTTCCAGCATCGCTGCTGCCTTCTTTCGGTTTACTTTGGTCTTGTCGTGATCCGGCTCGGCCGCAAGCAGGCTCAACGCATAGAATGCAGCCGCTTCGTGGTCGTCCGGATTGCGTTGCGATACTTTCTCCATGGCTTTGGAATAAGCCGCGACCCGCTTTTGATACGGCCTCCGGGGGTGCGCGTAGAAGGCGTTCAGCGCAGAAATATAATCCCTCTCGCGACTTGTTGTTAAGTGAATCGAGCGCGCAGTTTTCAGCTCGGCCCCGCCCCGCTCCAGGGTAGGCATATCTGGACGATTCCAGAGCTGGTGCCACAAACTCATACTCACACCCCAATGCGCAATCGCGCAATGCGGATCGTCTTTCTCGATCTGCTGGAATTCCTTTTCCGCTTCCTCGTACCAGAACGAGTGCAGCATGGCCACCCCGCGCTCAATCGGCTTCTGCACCGCCGCCGCGCAGGACGAAGGAAAATGCGCAGTTCCGAGCTGTGCCTCGGTCATCTCTTCCTGATGATGGCCCTCGTCATCAGCTAGAACAGCAGGGGTAAAAAACAGAATTGCCAACAGGATGAGACAGGTTTTCATGGGGAACACCACCGGAACCAGAGTCTATTCCGGGAGCGGGCTAGAGGTCAAAATGTGTGCGCTAGTGTGGGGTTTGCCTCACCTGCTCCCCACCAGCCCGCGGACCGACTCAATCAGTTTGGCGGAATCGTAGCCGATTCCATCTTTGAATACGATCTCCACGTTCTCGATGTCTTCGGTCTTGTGCGATGGATCACCCTTGATCACCACCAAGTCAGCCTGCTTGCCGGGTGCAATAGTCCCGATGCGATCGGCCTCTCCCAGATACTGCGCTCCGTTGGCTGTGGCGATGTGGATTGCCTCAAGCGGCGTGAATCCAGCCTCCACCAGCAATTCCACTTCACGCTGATCGCCGAAGCCAGCGACGATTCCTCCCATTCCTGTGGGATCGAGCCCGGCAAGCAGCACGCCCCCAGCTCTCACGAACTCGCGCTCGAATTCCATTTCTTTCTTGAAGGCCGCCGACCAGGGAGATGAATCGGTGCCGTAGCGCTTGCGGAGCGATGCTTGATCGTCAGCATGAAGCTTGTTGGCGAGCACCGCGCTTCGGGCTTCTGAAGTCAGGGCATCGAGCACGCGCGGCTGCATCGTGGGGCGTCCCGGCACACTCATCTCGAATACTGGCAACGTGGATGTGACTGCGACGTGGTGCTGAACCAGATCAAGGATCATGTCGTGCACCGGCCCGGACTGCATCTCCATCTTGCCGTAACGTTCCCCTTCATCGCGAACGTCCGGGCACTGGTCGGGCTTTTTCTCCGGAAAGAATTCCGTATCGACCAGCAATCCGTGCTCCAGGTCGTCGATGCCGACAGCGGCAGCTTCACGGAAGCCAATCGAGCACAGATGCGCAGTCACCTTTGCGCCTTGGGCGTGGGCGGCTTTGATCGCTGCTGCAAGTTCATCGCGAGTCAAAAAGTTATAGCCCTTGAAATTGTCTACACCCTGGTCGAGCCAGAAATTGACAGTCTTGGTTGCGTCCTCGGGTCCGGTCAACTTGTGGGCCTGCAAAACCCAGCTGCCTTGGCCTTCGAGATATGGCCCGGTGGCGTGGATCTTGGGCCCTGGCATTTCGCCGCTGTCGATCTTGTGTTTGACTTCCAGGTCGGTGTAGGGCTCGAGAGAACCAGTCGTCCGGAGTGTGGTCACACCGCCTGCCAGGTAAAGGCGCGGGAAGCTGTACGCCATCTCGCCATACACTCCATTGCCCATGGGATAAAACATGTGGTCATGCATGCCCACCAGGCCGGGGATCACGCTGTAGCCCTGTAGATCGAGCACTTGCGCGTTCTTAGGAACGTTCGCCGATCCGGCGTTGGCGATGGATTCGATTTTCCCTTTCGCAAGCACGATGGTCTGCTCTTCGCGCGCCGGGCCCCCAGTGCCGTCAATCACACGAACATGGGCGAGTGCCACAACCGGCGCGTCCACCTTCACGAACTCCCGAACTTCGGGTGACAGAGTTTGCGCCGCAACCAAAGAACTCCAAGTGAAGAACACAATCAAGAGAACGTTCCGCATGATTCCTCCGCAACCACCGCGCAGGGATTGTACCTGAGAGCACCATTGAAAGCGCTCCCCGTCCCGAGAACTATCGGGATCTGTTGTTGGTCCGCATGATCCGTGGCTGAATTTTCCCCACGTTTTCCGCTATCTTCCACAAGGAACTGCCATCGTCCACAGGTTCTGCACAGCACCCCCGTGATTTCTCATTGCGGCCAATTCCAGAATATTAGAAAGTGCAATCACTGCAAGCGTGAATGACGCGCTGCCAGTGATCGCGCAAGGCTGGTTCTGCGGCAGTTTTCCCGAGGGTGAACTGCCGAGCGGTTCCCAAAGCGTGCAAGCGTCGCGGGCACCCGGGCGTTGCGGCCTCCTCAGAACGGTCTCGCATGGCGGGACCGCAACCGGTGGGCGCGATTGGATGCAAACGCACTTTCGAGTGCTGATTGCACCTCCGTAGCTGAGAGTCAGTTGCCCTCTGGGGCGCTGGCAGGTGAGCACGGGGCCGCGCCATAGGCGGGGCAGGCAGCGGGCGGAATTCACGCCGCAAATGCGGTTCGGGTGGCTGGCCCGAACCGCATTTTTTCAGCTCTAGCCAGCAGAAGACCCCAGTCCCCTGCGTAGAGACGTAGCTTGGCTGGTGTTGGCGCTGCAGACAAAGACGTTGCAAGCAAAGTCTCTACGAAGAAAGCGTACTCGACTTCGCAATTGAGCTTCGCTTCTTCTTCGCCTATACTGGCTGCCATAAAAACTCTTATGGCAAGGTCCAGCAATCATGCGTCCGAAAAAATTCTATTTCGGAAAGTTTTTCCGAAGGGGCTACTGTTCGTCCACAGCCACACTGCGCGTACTATCAGTTTCGCGTTGGCCGAATCTTCCCCGAAAGAACACACATAAAACTACAAGTGGCGACCGCTGATTACATCTCGTCGCAGAGTCTTCCGGCGAACGTTGAAGCCGAGCGTTCAATTCTGGGCGCGATCCTGCTCGACAATCTCTCGTACAACCAGGCCGCCGAGCACCTGAAGCCGGAAGATTTTCTGCTCGATTCGCACCGGCGAATTTACTCGCGGATGGTTGATCTCGCGGAGTCTTCGCGGGCCATTGACCAGATCACGCTCGGCGAGGAACTCGACCGCCACGGAGAATTCGAAACCATTGGCGGCTATGCCTATATTTCCGGGCTGCTTGATGGAGTTCCTGACCGGCCCAGCATTGAGCACTACATTCGGATCGTGCGCGATAAAGCGCTGCTTCGCGGGCTGATACACACTGCGACCGCCGCAATTGCCCGCGCCTCCGAGCAAGGCGATTCCGCCGAAGACATCCTCAACGATACTGAAGCCCAGATTTTCCAGCTCTCTGAGAAACGCATCGGGCGCGGCTTCATGGGTGTGCAGGAGATTATTCGCGAGTCCTTCGGTTCGATCGATGCCCTGCTGCAGCGTGGCCGCCGCATCACCGGACTTGAGACGCACTATCCCGACCTCGACCAGCTCACCAGCGGCTTTCAGAAATCGGACTTGATCATCATCGCTGCCCGGCCCTCGATGGGCAAAACCGCTTTCGCCATGAACATCGCCGAGAACGCCGCGATTGAAGACCAAAAAACGGTGGCCGTCTTTTCGCTGGAAATGTCGAAGGAAGCTCTTCTGCAACGAATGTTGTGTTCAGCCGCGAGAGTGGACTCTCACCGGTTCCGCACCGGATCGCTGTGGCAGGACGACATGCGGAAGATTACGCAAGCAGTGGAAAAGCTCGCTCAGGCTCCGGTCTTCATAGATGACACTCCGGGGATTGGGGTGAGCGAGATGCGCGCCAAGGCCCGACGGCTCCTTCAATCGCGGGGAGCGCTGGATCTGATCGTGGTCGACTATCTCCAGCTCATGTCTGGCGGCGGCCGCCGTTATGAGAATCGTACCCAGGAAGTCTCGGCCATCTCACGCGGACTGAAAGCTTTGGCCAAGGAGCTGGCGGTCCCAGTTGTCGCTCTATCACAGCTCAGCCGCGCTCCTGAGAGTCGCGGCGCCAGCGATCACCGGCCGCAACTTGCCGACCTTCGAGAATCCGGCTCCATCGAGCAGGACGCCGACGTGGTGGCATTCATCTTTCGTGAGGAAGTTTACAAGCCTGACGATCCCGAACTCGATGGAGTAGCAGAACTCATTGTCCGCAAACAGCGAAATGGTCCAACCGGGACTGTGAAGCTGGCCTTCTTGAAGAGTTCGACGCGGTTTGAGTCTTTGGCCGACGGCGCTGTGGGACAGGAATGAAGCGGAGCCAGCCTCAAATCGCCTATATGCCGCTGTGGTTTCAGCGCTTGGCCACTGACCGTTCAACAGACTGTTTAGATGAGGAGCAACTCAATATCCCGCGCCCTGTGGAAAGGTTGTGGAATGTCGGGGCCGCCTTGCCGAATTTCCAAAAACCGACTGCCTGGTCGGATAGCACGAAAGTTGTAGATGGCCTTAAGTTACTGCTGCTTATAGGATTACGTGTAAGTGCTATATCGGTTTAGCCTAAGTGCTGAAGTTACAGAGATTTAATATTCGCCAAAAGTTTTGCACACCCCAGTAGCGGAAATCTGGAACCGGACCGCCGAATCTTACCTCCGCGAATCTTCTCACCAGATCGTGTTTTAGCGCTTTTGACTACCGGGCGTCCGCCGTGATCCGCGGAAACCCTTTCCCACTTTCCTTCCAACTTTGAGCTTTTCCCCGGAAGATTTCGCATCCCAAAAAAAGCGAGCGACCACGTAACTTTTCGTGCCTCTCGGCCCATTAACCGGACAGAAAGACGGACCGCGGAGAAGGCAGTGAAGACCCTTGCACGTGAACCAGACGAGCGGCTGCTGATTGAAGCGGCACAGAGCGAGCCGGCCCGGTTTGCCGAGCTGTACGACATGAATTTCGAGCGGGTCTATGCGTTCTTTGCCCGGCGTGTTGCCACGCGCGAGGAAGCGCAGGACTTGACGGCAGAAGTTTTTCACCAGGCGCTGGCATCGATACGGAGTTTCAAGTGGCAAGGCGCGCCATTCGTCGCCTGGCTGTATGGGATCGCGGCAAACGTGCTTTCGAGCCATTGGGAAAAGCTAGTCAGAAGTCACTCTGCGGAAAAATTGGAGCTATACGCTGCCGGGGATGAAATTGAGCGCAGTGTAATGCTGGCTGAACTGGTTGAGGCGCTTCCGCCGGACCAGCGCCGCGTAGTCATGCAGCGGTTCGTAAATCAGAAAAGCATTCGCGAAATCGCGAACCACTTGGGCCGCAGCGAAGGAGCAGTGAAGCAGTTGCAGCTCCGCGCGTTAGAGAACCTGCGTGAAAAATTGGGAAGGCCGATATGAACCGACAACGTTTGGCAGAAAGACTAGACCAGCAGATCGAAAGCCATCAGATCGAGAGCCGGCAGATCGAAATGAAGATAGCGGATGTCGTGCTAGATCAGACATCCGAATCGAGCGCGAGGATGGGACGTGGGACAGAACCGTACTCCAGCCGCGGAGCGGCGGCATGGGATAGCCCGGCACGGCAGTGCCGGGAAAACCCAGCAGAAACAACCGAGTCCCGCCAGGGACGCAACAAGACTTACGACGACCCTTTGAATGTCGCTTCCGACGCAAGCTCTCTGCTCGCGATCGCCGCAGAGTTGCGGCTTTTGCCGACACTTGACTTCAAGAATCAGCTAAGAGCGGATTTGGAAGGAGAAGCCGAAGAACGGGCGCTGCAAACGTCGGCCGCAGGCATCGAAAGTGTCCGAAATTCGGAGACGCTCCGTCCAGAAATCATGCCCAGTCTGGATCAGAGGGAGTTCAGCATGCTCCCCGCTGATCCTCGCAGCTTTTTGTTTTCTTTCGTCTCGCACGTCGTGCTGGTAGCGCTGATCGCATCAGGAATATGGGCCGGTCATCACACGATCATCACTACAACAAAGTTCTTCACCTCTGAACTGACGTATCCAGGACACAACGGAGGCGGGGGCGGAGGCGATCGCAACACGGTTCAAACTATCCGTGGAACACCTCCGAAGTTCAGCGATCAACAAATGACTCCACCCGCGATTGTTGGACGCAATCCGAACCCGAAACTGCCGGTCGATGCAACTGTCCTTGGTCCACCCAGTGTGAAGCTGCCACAGTCGAACCGGCTCGGAGATTTGATGTCTTCGAACGTTGTGTTCCCGTCCAATGGAACCGGCAGCGAAGGAGGCATGGGAAGTAACTCCGGCACTGGGCTCGGCGACGGAGCCGGGTCCGGTGTCGGCAATGGCAGGGATGCCGGAATCGGAGGAGGAGCATACACCGTTGGCCGCGGAGTTCGAGCTCCACGCGCGATCTATGATCCAGAGCCCGAGTACTCAGACGAAGCCAGGAAGATGAAACACGAGGGAACGGTAATTCTCTCGATCATCGTGGACGCCGAAGGTCGTGCCCGCAACATTCATGTCGCCCGCTCGCTTGGCATGGGGCTGGATGAAAAGGCGATTGAGGCAGTCAAGAAATGGAAATTCGAGCCGGGAAAGAAAGATGGTCAGTCGGTGGCGGTGCAGGTGAATGTTGAGGTGAATTTCCGGTTGTACTGAGATTCCCTCGCGGCCCAGTCATCGCAATGCTGGACTTAAATGACTATCACGAAAATCTGGAAGATCCCATAGATTTACCACTTTGCACATTTCGTGAATTCGAGAGCGCATTCTCTCGGTGATCCTGTCCCCCAATGTCTGTTCACGGTTTGCCCTCCGCGCAGCAGCGGAAGAAGTGCTATCTGTCTCGGCAGTAGCCGCAGCCGCGGCCGGCCCATCCGGAAAATTCGATGTGATGATTGTCGTTCGATCGTCCTTGTAACGCCGGTTAAGGATCAGGCTAACGGTGTCCCATACCCATCCGGTCGGAATTACGGCACCAAGATCATCCAGAACCACCACTTCGGACTCGAACACAGGTCTTAATACCTCCATGGAACTGGTCTGCACCGAAGGGTCGTATGAATTCTTTATTCTTTCCAGCAGCTCGCGATAGTCGCAAAAGAAGGACAGCACCTGTTTCTTGGTCACCAACTCTCGCAAAATTCCAATCGCCAGATGCGTCTTGCCGACGCCGGGCCTACCCACGAAAATAAGCCCCTTCTTCTCCATTGGATACAGGTTCGCGAACTCTTCAGCTTTCAATTTTGCGTTGGCGCAAGCGGCGTTTGTGCCTGTCCTATAGCTGGCTAGGGTGCAGGATCTATAGCGAGCTGGAATTTCTGCACGCTCCAGCAGGCGGCTGACACGGGAGTCTACCGTGCAATCACAAGGCGTAACTCGCTTATTCGGTGTCGGTTTCCACCCTGTTCCGTTGCACTGTCGGCACACGCGAGCCCCTTCACGCGGGCTGACATCCACTGACATACTTGTTGCCATAGCATGCCCAACACTCACCCCAGTCCGTGAAGCCAGCGTTTGGATGATGCTCACATCTTTCGGTTCCATTTTTCTTCCTACTCCTCTGCCAGGTTTCCGGTCGCTTCAAATACCCGGCTTCCTGATAGAACCTTACTGGATTGGGAATAAACCGCCGATCTGCCGGCTCCCACTGCGCCACTCCTTCTGCTAGGCTCCTGGTTCCGGACAGTACTAGATCAACGCCGTCACGAGCAACAGCCTCAGCGACTACCGCGCGTTGTGCTTGTGGAATGGCTTTGTCGTTGAGGTGGTCATTCGCGGGATGAAGGTGAGCTATTTGATCAATGGCCGACCGAAGCCCATCATTTTGGTGGGCAGTTTCCTTAAACAGCTTTGATTGAACTTCATCTTCCCGCCCGCCTTTGCGGTCAGCTGAAGATGCTGTTGGTGTGTGGTCCGAGCGTTGTTTTCTCTTGCGCTCTTTATCTGCCTGCCGCTTTTCTTGATCACGGACCATGCGACGCGAGAAGATGGCGCCGCGCGCATCGCGGCGTACCACTCCCTTCGCCACCAACTCCGCTATGCACTCCAAATTCGCAGCGATGTCGCCACCAATCGCCGCTGCGATTTCCTCATCGCCCCACGGCCGACCGCCAGCATCAACAAACACGCCCCGAACCGGGCACTCAAACAGCAAACACATCATGTCCATCCACACACCCTTCGCAGCTTTCGAGCAACGACGAAGGCTTGGATCTTTTTGCCAGTCACCTGGGTAAAATTGAAACGCCGGTAGCTTTCCCATATCCAGTTATAGAATCTGCCTGACCCTTTACCTCCCGGCAAGGGCAAAATCGGTTTCCGCTGTGCAGATTGTGTGGACATGTGGTCAGGGTTGTGGAGAACGGAGGAAAAAGGAGTCACTACTAATTAACCCGCTATGCGTTCTGGTTGCGAATTGCAATTTTCATTCTTTAGTACTTCCCAAATACTAAGCTATTTCATCTTCATCTTCACATTCATTTACTGACCAAGGCGTGACAGAGAGCGTGACCCCGCTCGGACAAGATCATTTTCGAGCGAAGGGGCGCGGCACGAAACGGCGTGGAACAAATCGGGAAGGGCGAGAGCGATGAGTTCGGTTTTGATTTAGGCGAGCGAGAGCGCCCGCCCCACACTCAATCAGATATCCAGATTCTTCACATCCAGCGCGTTCTCTTCGATGAACTTCCTGCGGGCTTCTACGTCTTCGCCCATGAGCGTGGTGAAGATGGTTTCGCACTCGGCGAGATCTTCGAGTTTCACCGAGAGCAGGGTGCGGCGCTCAGGGTCCATGGTGGTTTCCCAGAGTTGTGGCGCGGTCATCTCGCCCAGACCTTTGTAGCGCTTTACTGTGAAGTCTTTCTTGCCTTCGGCCAGCACATGATCAAAAAGTTCGCGAGCGCTGGACTTCTCGACCAGTTGCGGCTCGGCTTTCTTTTTGCCAGCCGTCTTCGGAGCTTCTTTCGGCGCTTTCTTCTGGGCCTTTTCCGCCTCTGTGTCCTCAGCATCACTTAACTGTTCATCGCCATTCGCGCTACCGTTTCCGCTAGCGGAGCCCTTGGTGACGGTTTCGACCACAAACGGGGGCTCCATGTAAATTTCAATCTGTTTGAACTTCGAAAGCATCTGGCGGTATTCGGGCGTGGACGCCAGCTCCCAGTTAATCAGGTGCTCGGCGCCTTGCGAATTGACGTAACCTACTTCCCAGAGATTGTGCTCTTCATCGAAACGGGCATCGACTTCTTTGAATTGAAGTTCCTTCTGCATCCGTTTCAGTTCTTTTTCCAACTTTTCGATCTTTTTCGGCGGGGTCTTTTTGTCGCCTTCGAAGTCAACCCGTTTTGCCAGATCAAGTTTCGGCAGCAAATCGGTGACCCGCTGGTTGCGCAGACGCTTGTCCACTTTTTCATGGAAGCCAAGATACTCGTTCAGCACGGTAATGAACTTGGCCAGGGCCCCGCCTTCCAGCTTGGCCGCGCCCTCGCCATAGCGCACCACCATTCCTTCGGCAGCGCGCCTGACCATGACTTTTACGAACTCGCGATCATCTTTTATGTACTGCTCCGACTTGCCTTTCTTGATCGAATAGAGCGGCGGCTGCGCGATGAATACGTTGCCGCGCTTGATCAGGTCCTGCATGTGGCGGAAGAAGAATGTGAGTAGCAGCGTGCGAATGTGGCTTCCGTCCACATCGGCATCAGTCATCAAGATGATTTTCCCGTAGCGCAACTTGGCCGGATCGAAGTCTTCTTTGGAAATGCCGGTGCCAAGTGCGGTGATCATCGCCCGAATTTCTTCGTGCGCGAGCATCTTGTCATAGCGGGCTTTTTCTACGTTGAGAATTTTTCCCTTCAAGGGGAGGATGGCCTGGAAGCGGCGATCGCGCCCCTGCTTGGCTGTACCGCCAGCGGACTCGCCCTCAACCAGGAACAGTTCGCAGCGCTCCGGCTGCCGTTCACTGCAATCTGCTAGTTTGCCGGGAAGCCCACCACCATCCAAAGCGCCTTTGCGGCGAGTCAGGTCGCGGGCCTTGCGTGCAGCTTCACGCGCGCGGGCCGCGTCAATGGCTTTGTTGATGATCTTTCGCCCGACGGTCGGGTTCTGTTCCAGATACGCGCCCAGCCGCTCATTCACGAACGCTTGCACGATTCCTGCGATATCGGAGTTCAGCTTGCCTTTGGTCTGACCTTCAAACTGAGGCTGAGATAGCTTGACGCTGATCACCGCCACTAGTCCTTCGCGAACGTCGTCGCCGGTCAGATTTTCTTTTACGTCTTTGAACAGGCCCATTTGCTGGCCGGCGTAGTTTATGGTCCGCGTCAGCGAGGTGCGAAAACCGGAGAGATGCGACCCGCCGTCAATCGTGTTGATGTTGTTGGCAAAACTGAAAACGCTCTCGGAATATCCGTCGTTGTATTGCAGTCCGATCTCGATGGCTACGCCATCGCGCTCGGCTTCCATGTAGATCGGCTTTTCGTGCAGCAGTTGCTTGCCGCGATTCAGGTGCTTGATGAACTCGGCGATGCCGCCGTTGTACTTGAACTCTGTAGATTTAGGTTCGCCGGTCTTCGCGTCGGTCGTGCGCTCGTCGGTAAGCGTGATGAGCAAGCCCTTGTTGAGGAAGGCAAGTTCCCGCAAACGCTGTGCCAGCGTGTCGTAGTTGTATTCGACGTTACCCGTAAAGATGCTTCGGTCAGGCAGGAAGCGGACTTTGGTTCCGCGCTTCTTGCTGGCGCCAGCCTTCTTCAACTTCGAAGTGGGCTCGCCCTTGGAATAGGTCTGCTCCCAGGTGAATCCATCGCGCCAGATTTCGAGTTCCAGTTCTTCACTGAGCGCGTTCACGACGGAGACACCGACGCCGTGCAATCCGCCAGAAACTTTGTAAGTAGACGAGTCAAATTTTCCGCCCGCGTGCAGCGTAGTCATCACCACTTGCGCGGCGGGAAGTTTTTCTCCATCAACTTCCATGACATCCACGGGAATGCCACGTCCGTTGTCGACGACGGTGATCGAGTTATCAATATGAATGGTGACTTCAATCTTGTCGGCATATCCGGCCAGCGCCTCATCGACAGAGTTATCCACCACTTCGTAGACGAGATGATGCAGTCCGAGGTCGCCGGTCGAGCCGATGTACATGGCCGGGCGCTTGCGGACGGCTTCCATTCCGCCGAGAACTTTGATGGAATCGGCGTTGTAGTCTCCGTTGCCGCCGCCGCCACCGTTCATTGCAGGTTTGCCGTTCTTGGTTTTGTCGTCTTTAGCTTGACCGATGATTTCGGCTGAGTTGATCTCTTTCGTCGCCATTCAGATGTGGGGAAAACGATCGTTTCATCCCACCTTTTGGAAACCGCAAAAGGTGAGGCACCCGAGTCGCGTTCCGGTGCCCTTCTTGATGCCTGAAAAATGTGCTACAAATTGCTGAATTTCAAATACTTAAGGCATCTTTGACTATAATGAATTTTACCATAAAATCGGCGTTTTTTCGACCCCTGAATCGCGGCGGTAAACCGCTTTGAATTGCGGCACTTGCGAGAGAAAAAATGGCCATTTGCGCGGTTCCAAAGAGACGGGATGGAGGAACTCTCAATCCGAGTCCTTCCCCAGTCCCTTCAGGGCAGAAGCACCCCGAATCGTACCCGAAATTTCCAAACAAACTTGATAACATAGATGGATACCTATGAGTGTTCCTGTTTCGCAGATGTGGACGGTGGCCAGCTATGTGGTCCGGCAGAAGGTTGCCGGGCGAAAACGCTATCCGCTGGTCCTGATGCTCGAGCCATTGTTCCGCTGCAACCTGGCCTGCGCCGGTTGTGGCAAGATCCAATATCCCGCCCACATTCTCAAGCGGCACCTTACACCGGAGGAATGCTTCAAGGCTGTGGACGAGTGCGGCGCTCCCATGGTTTCGATTCCGGGGGGCGAACCTCTCATGCATCCCGAGATCGACAAGATTGTGGAAGGCCTGGTCGCGCGCAAGAAATATATTTATCTCTGCAGCAATGCCCTTCTGCTGAAGGAAAAAATTCATCTGTTCAAGCCATCGAAGTATCTGACCTTTAGCATTCACCTTGATGGCGAGCGCGAACACCACGACCTTTCGGTCTGCCGGGATGGTGGATATGAGATTGCGGCTGAAGGCATTCGGGAGGCATTGAAGCGCGGCTTCCGAGTTACCACGAATACTACTTTGTTCGATGGAGCCGATGCCAAGAGCGTGCGTGCTTTCTTTGACGAAATGATGGAACTGGGCGTCGAAGGCATGATGCTCTCACCTGGATACTCATACGAAAAAGCCCCCGACCAGCAGCATTTTCTCGGACGGGCGCGTACGCGCAAGCTGTTCCGCGCGATCCTGTCGAATCGAAAGAAAAGCTGGCGCTTCAACCAATCAATGCTGTTTCTTGAATTCCTGATGGGCAAACGGCATTACACATGTACGCCGTGGGGCATGCCGACGTACAACATCTTTGGCTGGCAGAAACCGTGCTACCTGTTGCAGGACGGATACGCCGACACTTTTGCGGAGTTGATCGCCGAAACGGAATGGGCAAATTACGGGACCGAGTCAGGAAATCCCAAGTGCGCCAACTGCATGGTGCACAGCGGCTACGAGGCTTCCGCGGTGAATGAGACGTTCGGCTCCCTGCGCGGATTTGTGGACACGGTGAAGGCGACGCTGTTCAATCGCTATCCGGATGTGGGTGCATCGCGTTTGCTGGATGAGATGTCCTCATCGGAGCATGCGGGACCGCTGGTGCAAATTGAATCGCAGTCGCTCGAAGAAACGCGAGCATAGAGCAGTACTAGCCGTGTGGGTCGGACATTCCTGTCCGACAATTTTGCCACGACGGATTCTTTGGTTTCGCTTGAACAGAAGTTTGTATCAGGGCACGACTTCAGTCGTGCCGTAAAGTCCTAGATAGAATTGCGGCTTCAGCCGCTGAGTAAAAGTATTGTCGGACAAGAAGGTCCGACCCACACGGTTCAACATGAGCGTTCCCCAAAGAGGTACCACCAATCCCGAAGAGCTGGAACACGCCCCTGGCCGTCAGCGCGAAAACCTTGAAGGCTGGATTCCCGAACTCGCCGGCGACGAAGAAATCCGCGTGGCATTGGAAAAAGCCTTCGACTACCGCGGCGACATCACAATTACCCTGAAGAGCGGTGGAAAAATTGAAGGCTACATCTTCGACCGCCGTACCGGTCACTCGCTGGCTGATTCAGTCGTTCGTCTATACCCAAAATCGGGCAATCAAAAGCTCTCTATTTCCTACTCCGACATCGCTGCCCTCGCCTTCACTGGCCGCGACACCGCCGCCGGCAAGAGCTGGGAAGCCTGGATGAAGAAGTACAACGAAAAAAAAGCCGCCGGGGAAAAGAACATCGCGCTGCAGTCGGAGTCATTGGACTAGCAATTGTTCGGCAGGGCGTACCACCGGTACACGGTCGCAGGCTCATCCAGCCTTGGGCCCAATTCCACCATTTCACTGTGCGGCGAGGCACACTCTGCCGTTGTACCGGAGCGCGATCGTCCCAGCATTCAGGTCGGCTTCGCCGGTAAAGTGCAGTGTTCCGGTCGCGCCGGCGAACTTCCCTGTTCCGCCGTTGATAACGGCTTCGTACGAGACAACGCCAAAAACCCCAGCGCCACCGGGGCCACTGTGGCCTCCACAAGTTTGAAGAAGATTGCATGGCCAGCGTCGGTTACCCAATGGTGTTGCACGGTAAACACTGTAGTTCCATTCGCACCGGGGGCTACGCCGAGAATGGAGGCAGCAACCGCACCGCTTAGGTCGCCTGATGCTGGCCCCAGTGCAGCCTTCGAGACTATCCCAGATTTAAGGAAGTTATTGCCCAACTGCGGTTTCCGTAAAAAGCGATGTCCTTCCTCCTGTCGCATCGCGCACCTTGAGGCTCGGCGAGCAGCCCGGCGGGATTTACTCTGAAAAGGGAGCCTGATTAACCAAGTCACAGAAATTCTTGGGGTGGAAATCCGGCACGAAGCGCTCTCCGATATCGCGCATAAAACTGCGCGCGGCGCCACGAGGATGCCGTCGGACCACGTCCGCACAAGTCCCAAGAAACGAGCTCTTGAACTGCAATCGCGGAAAGGCTTTCAGAACTTCCTCGACTTTATCTCGCGGAATTTCAGCGGGATCAGCCCCTAGCACGTCTGCCCCGGCTCCCGCTCCTACGAGTGCGACCTCGGGCTGCTTGAATCCGCCAACTGCCGACGCATGCAACGCGATGGCGTCCCATATTACTTCTACCTTTTCTCGCGGCACACCGTGATCGGAGAGAAATTGCCGGGCTGCCTCGGCTCCCTGGATCTCAAACGGCAGATCGCCTTCAAAGCGTGACGTTAAACCTAAGTCGTGCAGAACGCAGGCCAGGTAGAGCATCTCCTCATCGAACCGGTGCCCATGAGCTCGGCCGACAAGTGATCCGAAAATATATGTCCGGATCGCATGATTGAATAAGAATGCGGGGTAAGCGCTCCGGGCCAACTCTGTGGCGCTGTGTGCGAGTTTCGAATCGACAAGCCGAACGCCGGCCACAACAGAACTTAGCGATTGAGTGTCATTAGTCGAACGTTGTGATTGCCGCCGCGCCCCTGCAACAACGCTGGTCGGCCGTACCGCGACCGAAGCCATAACACTCGCAACGTTCTGGATTAGTTGCCGCCTATTCATGATCCTACCTGCCTCCGAGGGTTCTCCAATTCTAAGCCTCGCACTAGCCTGATATGACGTACTCCCCTCGGCCTAGCTCCGGCCTATCTGAAGTTCTCCCTGCTAGAATCAACACTTAGCTGCTCCCATCATGGATTCCTCTTCCATCCGCAATTTCGCCATTATTGCTCATATTGACCATGGGAAATCTACGCTGGCCGACCGGTTGCTGGAGCTGACTGGCTCGCTGACTGCGCGCGAGATGCAGGCGCAGGTGCTCGACACCATGGACCTGGAGCGGGAGCGCGGCATCACCATCAAGGCCCATGCCGTGCGCATGATGTACATCGCGCAGGATGGCAAGACCTATCAGCTCAATCTGATTGACACTCCCGGCCACGTGGATTTTTCCTACGAAGTGTCGCGGTCGCTCGCGGCGTGTGAAGGTGCGCTACTGGTGGTGGACGCATCACAAGGCGTCGAAGCGCAGACGCTGGCGAATTCCTATCTCGCGATCAACCACGGACTCGAAATTATTCCGGTCATCAACAAGATTGACCTGCCCAGCGCCGACGTTGCGCGCACCAAAGAAATGATCGAAGGCGCAGTCGGACTGGATGCCACCGACGCTCTGCTCATCAGCGCGAAAACTGGCGAAGGCGTCCCCGACGTGCTCGAAGCCATCGTCAAGCGCACTCATCCGCCGAAGGGCGATCCCGATCACCGGCTGCAGGCGCTGCTCTTCGATTCCTGGTTCGACGCTTATCGCGGCGTTATCGTGCTGGTGCGCGTCTTCGAAGGCACGATGCGCAAAGGACAAAAGATCCGCCTATGGTCGAATGGCCGCGTGTTCGATGTGGAAGCGCTAGGCGTGCTCACGCCCAAGCCTGTCGAGATTGGCGAACTCCGTCCCGGTGAAGTCGGATTCCTGATTGCGAATATCAAGAACGTTGCCGACACCAAAATCGGCGACACCATCGTTGATGACGCGAATCCTGCCATCGAGCCGCTACCAGGCTTTGAAGACATCAAGCCGATGGTCTTCGCCGGCCTCTACACGGTGGACGCGCACGAGCACACCCAACTACGCGAGGCACTGGACAAACTGCGTCTCAACGACTCTTCATTCTTTTTTGAGCCGGAAAGTTCCGTGGCCCTCGGTTTCGGCTTCCGCTGCGGGTTTCTCGGCTTGCTGCACATGGAAATTATTCAAGAGCGCCTTGAGCGCGAGTTCAATCTTGAGCTGATCACCACCGCTCCCGGGGTGCGCTACAAGATCACGAAAACCGACGGAGAGCACATTGAAGTGGACAATCCTTTTCGTTGGCCCGATCCTAGCGAGATCGCCAAAGTCGAAGAGCCGGTGATTCTCGCCACCATACTCACCAACGAAGAATATGTCGGCGGCATTCTGGCGCTGGTCGAAGAAAAGCGCGGCAAGCAGAAGAGTTTCGAATACGTGACCTCAAACCGCGTCATGCTGCAATACGAGCTGCCGCTGAACGAAATCGTGCTCGATTTTTACGACCGGCTGAAGTCGGTCTCCCGCGGATACGCCTCGCTCGACTACCACCTCGCCGGCCACTGGGAGTCGCCCATGGTCAAGCTCGACATCCTCGTTGCAGGCGACCCGGTGGACGCGCTGTCGATCATCGTGCATCGTGACTTCGCCTACGAACGTGGCAAAGCCCTGGTCTCAAAGATGCGCCAACTCATCCCGCGGCAAATGTTCGAGGTCCCCATTCAGGCTTCGATCGGAGCGAAGATCATTGCTCGCGAAACCGTCCACGCCATGCGCAAAAACGTCCTCGCCAAATGCTACGGCGGCGACATCACCCGCAAACGCAAGCTGCTCGAAAAACAAAAGGAAGGAAAGAAGCGCATGAAGCGCATCGGCCGGGTGGATATTCCCCAGGAGGCGTTTCTGGCGGTGCTGAAGGTGGGCGAGGGGGATTAGGCAGGTCTGGCGTTCAGTCGCCCCATGGACGTTTTCGTCCGCATTCGAGATCTTATATTAACTGATAGGTAAATTTGAGGACTGGTGGATAAGCTGTGTAGGCATCTCGGCAAGAACGCCCCGAGCCGCAATGTCCCTCAGGGGCTGAAGCCCTTGTTGTTTTTAAACCGTTAGCGCAGGGCCAGAGGCCCTGCTCCACCCAAAACCTCGTTTTCAGCAAACTGTTTAGCCGCTGAGGTACTGGAACGCGAGAAGGGCGAATCAGACGTGAGTTTGAAACGGCGAACCCCAGCGGCAGGAAGTCGCGCATTCTTTTCCGCCGAAATCGGCACGAGGGGAACTCGTGCCCTTCCCGGTTCTGAAATTCTCTTGTGATTGCGGCTACTCGCTGCGCTCGCGCTTTGCAGTCCTTTGGCACACTGATCGGCACGGCTGAAGCCATGCCCCGATACAACCCGGTTCGGCTCCCTTCGGTGCGCACTTTACCCGGTGCGCAGGTTTCGGCACGAGTGGCTCGTGCCCTTCCCGGTTTAAAGAAGAGAGATTTATGACTATGGTATAATAACCATAGTTATAAAGAGTTCCGACCCATGAAAACCATACCCGCAGGCGCATTCAAAACTAACTGTCTCGCCATCATGGACGAGGTCAAAGCCAAACGTGAGACTGTGGTGATCACCAAACACGGCGAGCCGGTGGCAAAGCTTGTGCCCGTCAATACTGACACCGACGAGATTTTCGGATTTTTCAGCGGCAAAGGCAGCGTCACGGGCGACGTAGTTTCCCCGGCCTTGTCCTTGGAAGATTGGGGTAATCTCCAATGATTCTGTTGGACACCCATGTCGTGATCTGGCTGGCTCTCGAACCGGCAAGGATTTCTAAGAGGGCCCGAGCCGCAATCCAAGAAACCCGTCAGCAGAGTGAAGGGCTTGCGATTTCCGACATCACATTGCTCGAAATTGCCGCGATTGAGAACAAAGGCCGTATCAAACTGAACGCCAGCCTGGAAGCTTTTCTCACTGAGATCGAGGCCAGATTCATTGTTCTGCCGATTACTGGGCGAATCTGCGTGAGCGCGCTGGCATTCCCGGCAGCTTATCCTAAGGATCCCGCCGACCGAGTCATTGGAGCGACCGCACTTGTCGAAGGATTTCCCCTAATTACCGCCGATGATGGAATTCGCCGATCGAAGGCATTGAACACTATTTGGTAAGCGCCCGGCTGAAAAGTTCCACAAGGCAGCACAGCAGTTTCCCAATTGCAAAAGACGGTCCGGCTGTCGCAATCCCCCGCAATCCCCCGCACTCCCCCTTTTATTCTTGACATTTCCCTCCAACGACGGATAATTGCTGCCGCGTCGCCTCTTCTCCGGCCCGGTGCTCTTCTTCAGCTAAGGCGATGCCACTTCACTCCCGGGAGAGATTATGAGTCTTAGAAGATTATCAAGCAGATCTCTTGGCATGGCCTATCCTGGTCATCGCCACTTCGCTAAACGACTCCTGAGTCGTCGAGGTTTTCTCGAAAAATCCGGAGTCACCTTGGGCGTACTCGCAGCGTCCGGCCTGGTGCCGGAACTGGCACGCGCCGCCCTTAAAACTCACGGCCGCAACAGCACGACCTCAGCAACACCACTTCCCATTCCCGGAGGTCTGCAGTTGCTGGGCCCCTCTGGGCCGCTATTTCACATTTTTCTACCGGCTCCCGGTGTGGAGCCTTCGACGATCACTAACTTCAACGGCTTCGTAGGCTGGGCTGCAGTGGGCGGAATGGGCACGCATACCGTCATAGGCGGGGCTCCTCAGCATCTTCCATTCGAATCCGACGTGCGCTTCATGAGCGGTGAGTTTGTGGGAGCGGACGGGCGCAATCACCATGGCGCCTTCGCGTTCATATGACTTGACGTATTTGACCCGGTGGGTCAACAAATTCACGATTTCAATCCGGGGATCACCGCAGGCGGATTGTTCTGGACGATCCCAATTTCCGAAAACACAATCTCAGTTAACTTCGCGGCCGGAGCCGCAGCGTTCCAGGCCACCAACGTAGACGTAGAGGACTATCACGACGTGGTCAACGCGCTGATGGATGGCCCGGAAGTGGATGCGGAAGTCTCCTGGGACATTCGTTGGAACCATCCGATGGGGCGCACGAAAATTCGCGATGTGCAGAATGGTTTTGTAGGGGATTTTGTGCAGAACGTCGCCCAGATCGCGTGGGCCGGCCAGACTGATACTGCGACGTTTGTGTCAGATCCAGCCTCGACTTCGGTGAACGAGTTTTCGCTGCTAGCGCACGAGCGCAACGGCGTGTTCTTCTCCTAGGAACTGGGCCGGGCTGAACAGCGCGCGATGCTAGTTTCATCGCAGGGTGCTGTTTAGCCCATTTTCAATGGCCTCGAAAATTCGAGGCCTTTTCGTTTGCGCGCTCGCCACCTCTTCCACCAAACCGGCTTACGAATTTCTTGGTCACGCGCAATTCGAGACGTTTATTCCTGGCGAAAGACTTCGGCGCGGCTCAAGGCGAGAACGACCGTTTGGGCCAGGCGTTCCACAACCGCGAGGTCACCATCATCGAAAGCTAAGGCCTGAGTGGAAAAGACCTCGAGTAATCCGACGAGGTCCCGCTCGTAGAGCACGGGAGCGGCCAGAATTGAGCGGATGCCGATTGAGCGGCAAGCTTCGGCGTCAACTCTGGTGTCGAATTCGGCATCGTCGCAGCGCAGTGGGTGAGCGCAACGAACGCACTCCCCAGTAAATCCGCTGTCGACGTCAACAGGTGCACCAATCTCCGGCGCTGTCGTCCCCGCAATCGCGCGGCATATCATCCCGTTTTCGCTGACCAGGGCCACGGCCGCTCCTGTCCCCCGCGTGATCGAACAGGCGCGGCTCGCGATCAGCGTCAAAGCTATGTTCACGTCGGCGTCGAGGGACTTGAATTCGTACTGCACCGACGTTGAAACGGCAGAGACTCCTCCTGTCACTGACGAGTCAGACTCTGGCTCCAGGCTCAAGGCAACACCCGAAGAGTTGCCGGAATTTCCCGCTGCTCCGCGCCTGAAAGCCGAATCGCGTACAACCCACCGTGGGGCTTTCCAGCTCGGGGTGGAGGCATTTACCGTCAGCCACTCTCGCAGTCGCTCACGAGCTTCGTCAGGCAGATCGGAGAAACGCACTCCTGCACGGCCGAGCGCGTCTGCCCAGGCCACATAGCCTGTGGTCTCGAGATAAGCCGCAGGTTCCCCCAGCGAAAGATGAAGCGGCACCACGCTGTGCGCTTCGAGCGGCGCCATCGCCTGCATGGCCATGCCTTCTTCGCTCAAGTCGAGGATCATCCCGCCAGTCACGCCATCAAAGCTGGCGAAGGCGGGCGTGTTGACTTTCTGGCGAAGCGCATGACGCCTCTCGGGAGCGATCTCGTGGTTCACTGCGGACCTGCCTAACTGCTCCCCGGGACCGGATTCAACGGGCGGCTGGCCGGTCTAAGGGAGAACGATGCGCTAATCATGGGTGGAAATTGCGGAAATGAGAAGTACACGCGTGGGTACGGTGACGCGTGTGTAGGCGACTCACGTGTAAGGGCAGATGCCCTCACCTGCCCTCCGAGTGCAGCTCGAACAGATTGGCGAGCAAAGCTCGCCCGCACAAACGAGAGCCTGCCCTGAGCAAAGTCGAAGGGGCGTCTGGGCCTAGATAACCTTTACCAGCCCACCTTCATCCCCTTATTCTGTTCATCCAGCCACTTCTTAAGCGGCGCAAAGTATTCGAGAATCGCCCCGGCATCCATCTCGCGCTGGCCGGTCAGGGCTTGCATGGCGTCGGGCCAAGGTTTGCTCTGGCCCATTTCGAGCATCTTATTGAACTTTGCACCGGCTTCTTTTGATCCGAAAAATGTGCACCGATTCAGCGGACCTTTGTATCCGGCCTCGCGGCACAAGGCGCGATAGAACTGGAATTCGTAAATGTCGGCGAGGAAGTAGCGCATGTACGGCACGTTTCCGGCCACGTGATACTTTGCGCCCGGATCGAAATCCGCTTCGCTGCGTTTGACCGGAGGCACGATGCCCTGATACTTCAGCCGCAGCTCCCACCAGGCTTTGTTGTAGTCCTCAGGTTTGATTTCGCCGGAGAAAACTTTCCAGCGCCACTGGTCAATGAGCAATCCAAACGGCAGAAACGCGACTTTGTCCAGCGCCTGCTTCAGCAACAGAGGAATGTCGGCTTCCGGAGGAGGAATCTTGTCGAGCAAGCCGATTTTCTGCAGATACTCAGGCGTGATGGCCAAGGCAATCGTGTCGCCGATGGCCTCGTGGAATCCGTCATTCGCGCCGTTCACGAACAAAAATGGCTGGTTCTTGTACGCGCGCTGATACATGTTGTGTCCCAGCTCGTGGTGAATGGTCACAAAATCCACATCACGAATCTGGATGCACATTTTGATGCGCACATCGTCTTTATTGTCGATGTCCCACGCGCTGGCATGACAGACCACATCACGGCCGGCGGGCTTGGTAAATAACGACCGTTCCCAGAAAGTCTGCGGCAAGGGAGCGAAACCGAGCGACTTGTAGAAATTTTCTCCGTACTTCACCATGCCCTTGGCATCGAGCTTCTGGGCCTGGAGCAATGCGCTCAAGTCATAGCCGCTGCTGTTTTCGGGTAGCCCGAGAATGGGGAAGATGTCTCCCCAGGCCTGCGCCCACGGATTTCCCAGCACATGGGCCGGCATCGGTCCATCTGGGGGGACGATCTGCGGCCCATATTTCTGCGACAGCCGTGCGCGAACAAACGTGTACAGCGAAAGATACAGCGGCCGGACGCGTTCCCACTGACGATCCATTTCGGCGCCGAATTGCTCCGGAGGCATGTCATACCCGGCGCGCCACAGCGCTCCCGTATCTTTGAATCCCAGCTCACGCGCACCCAGGTTCGAAAGATCGACGAACCGCGCATAGCGCTTGCGCATAGGAGCGCCGACCGCATGCCATCCTGTCCACATGTCTTTCAGCTCATTGGGATCGCGGCTTTCGCCCATGATCTTTTCAATCGCCGTAATGTCGAGACACTTGTCCGGTGACGGACAATATTCCCCTTTGCCGTATTCCGAGTCCAGCGCGGCCGCGATGTCATTCATTTCCTTGCGCAGCACAGGATCTTTCGGCCCCGGGGCCGTCAGCGAGAGCTTGAGCAGCAGGAACTTGCGCGACAAATCGGCGGGCATCAGCACTCCATCGAAGCGTTTGCCCTGCTCGACCAGTTCAGTAGTGACTGCCGTGAGTTCGTCGTTAGCGTCGGCGGCCAGGGCTTCCGTGTCTTCAGTGATGAAGTTTTCGTGCACCCAGCCCGCTTGATTGACTTTGGTGTTGAGCTCAGCCAGCCGCGCTTCGGCGTTCTTCATGAAGGCTTCAGCTTCAGCGACGGTGGGAGGATGGGGAGTTTGAGCTGCGAGAACCATGGCGAAGGCGAAACAGAACAGTACGACCAGAATCATCCTCATATTAGCTCCGGGGAGATTATGCATGACCAGAGCGACGATCTTCAAACGGCGAGGGAAGTCTAGCTATAGCTAGTACCAGAAGCATTTCTGTAATACATTTCTTCCATCGCCCTCTGTACTTTCCCCGACAGCTCTTCCATTCCACGCAGCGTAAGCCCCGCCGTGGCAATCGGTTCACCTACTCGCATCTCCAGCGGCCTGGGTTTGATGTGATACGTGTCCATCGGCAGCAGTTCGTACGTCCCCACCAACGCAACGGGAACAATATCTACCTGTGCCTTGATTGCCAAAAAAAATGCTCCCGGCAGAAACGGCTGAATGCGTCCGTCCGGCGTGCGCCCGCCTTCAGGAAAAATCACCAATGGCATTCCGCCCTTGAGAGTCTTAAGTGCCGACCGAATACTCCCGACCGAGCGTGCCGGATGCTGCTGGTCCACACAGACCTGCCCCGAACGCTTCAAATGCCATCCCACAATCGGATACGAAAGCAGCGCTTTTTTATGGACGATCCGGAACTGGAACGGCAAATACGCATAGAGCACCGGAATATCGAGCGCCGAGGCATGATTCACTGCATAAACATGTGTCTTGGAAGAGTCGATCTTCTCCAAACCTATGACGCGGAGTGGGGAACAAATCGTCTTCATGATCATCTTCGCCCAAGCGCGCGCAAAGTTGTGCAAGATGCTACCGTCTTTATCGAAGAAGCCGAAAGGAATGGAAGCGATGCCGAAGACAACGGTGTAGAGCCAGATCAGCAGGTCAAAGAAGAAATAGGATCGCAGGCGGCTCAGCAGGCCGTATTCTCTTGAGGTTTGTTTCGGCTGAACCTGCTCCGCCGTTTCCTGTTCCTTTGGCCGCGCTTCGGTCACACTGCTATTTTCCATCAGACAGGGACTCCCAGGGCGCGCATTGCCTCACCGACCACATAGATAGATCCGGTCACAACCACGATTCCATCTGCTGCCGCCAGGACCCGCGCACGCTCAAGCGCAGAGCGAACATCACGGGAAAGCTCCATCTCTGTGTGCACACGAGATGCCGCCTCGCGAATTTCTTCGGGAGTGGCCGACCGTGGGTTCTCCGCGCAAGTGGCGATGACGCATTCGGCCAATGGGAAAAGAATCTCGGAAATCTCGCCAATGGCCTTGTCACGCATCGCACCGAATACGAAGATAATCCGGCGATCTTCGTAATAGGAAGATAGCGCGGAGCGAAGCGCCCACGCTCCAGCCGGATTGTGCGCTACATCCAGCACGACTTCTGGTTGCCCGCTTGTGGCAGGAATCACCTGGAATCTCCCAGGCCAGCGTGTGTCGCGAATACCTCGTTCAATTGTTTTCGGCGTGATCCCAAATCCCTGCTTACTCAGTTCTTCAGCGGCTGCAATGGCCAGGGCAACATTTCTCAGTTGATGCCGGCCAACCAGCGGTGTTTCTACCAGAATCTCTTTTCCCATTACCCGCAAAGGATAGCGAGAGATCGATTCTCTCGCTTCCTCTGTGACCCCTGTGCCCTCTGTGGTAAATGATCTTGACTTGAAATAGTTTGGCGCAGCCGGAGAAACCGGGGGCACATACGGTACCGCGCTCACCGGCTTCGCATCCAGATCAAGAATCGCATTCCCGATCACATCGTTGGCCGCGGGTGTCTGCGGCAGTGTAACCACCACCCCACCAGCGCGGATAATCCCAACTTTTTCTCTCGCAATCTCAGTAACTGTATTGCCCAGAAACTTCTGATGATCGAGGGCAACGTCTGTGATCACGCTCACTCGTGGCTCAACCACATTCGTCGCGTCCAGCCGCCCACCCATTCCAACTTCCAAAACCGCAATTTCCGCTTTGCCGGTGGCCAAGTGTTCAAACGCGATCGCGGTCAACATTTCGAAGAAGCTTGGATGCCAGGGCAGTTCTCCATCCTCGATCAACCTCTCCGCGGTTCGCTCTACCACGTCGTGCAGCAACGCGAATTTGCCATCCGTGATCTGTTCGCCATTAATCCGAATCCGCTCATTGATTCTCAGTAGGTGTGGCGAGGTGTACAGTCCGGTGCGCAATCCGGAGGCCTGCAAGATCGAAGCCAACGTGGACGCAGTCGAGCCCTTGCCATTGGTTCCGGCGATCAGAACGTTCGCAAAGCGATGCTCAGGATTCTCCAGCGCTGCCAGCAGCACCCGCATATGCGCCAGGTCGAACTTGTGCGAAGGTGTCTGCGCCAGCTCATGGCCGAGCGCATACATGCGGGCGACAGCGGTTTGGTAGGAAGCAGGCATGAAGGTCGTCTTCAGTCGTCAGCCGTCAATCGTCGGCAACAGCTCTAGGGTATCAGTTTCGCGGATTGTCTTTCGATTTGTCCCGCATGCGAGACTCGGATTTGTTCGTGACCAAAAGGTTTTTGCCGACGACCGACGACGGTTCTAGCTGATGGCGGACGACTGATGGCCGACGGCGGGTGTCATAAAATCGAGCGCTCGCGAAATATACGACTTAAGCTCTTTGCGATGCACCACGGCATCCAGCATTCCATGTTCGAGCAAAAACTCGCTGCGTTGGAACCCTGGCGGAAGTTTCTGCCGGATCGTCTGTTCGATCACGCGTGGCCCTGCGAATCCAATCAGCGCGCCGGGTTCAGCGATGTTCAGATCGCCGAGCATGGCAAATGACGCAGTTACACCACCGGTCGTCGGATCCGTGAGCACGGAAATGAAAGGGACGCGCGCCTCATCCAGCTTCGCCAGCGCAGCGGAGATTTTTGCCAGTTGCATCAGGCTCAATACACCTTCCATCATGCGCGCGCCGCCGGAAGCGGACACGATAATTAGCGGCTGCTTGCTCTCCAGCGATTGCTCGATTGCCCGCGTAATCACTTCGCCGACTACCGAACCCATGCTGCCGCCGATGAATCCATACTCCATGGCGCTCACGATTACCCGGCGACCATACAACTTGCCGCGTGCATTGATCACCGCGTCGCTCAACCCGGTTTCGTCTTGCGCGCGTTTCAACCGCTCGGAATAAGGTTTCAAATCCGTAAATTTCAGCGGATCGGTCGACGCCAGATTGTCGCTGAATGTCTCGTACTCGCCTTCGTCGAACAGTTGCGCCAACCGGGTACGCGCATCAATACGGAAGTGCTTGCCGCACTTCGGGCAAACGTTCAGGTTTTCTTCCAGGTCTTTTTTCCAGATGACCTGCCGGCAATCGTCACACTTCACCCACAGTCCTTCGGTACGCACCTTCTTTTCGCCTGAAGGATCCAGATCGCCGGATTGTCGCTTAAACCAAGCCATAAAAATTGGCGAATTTGAAAATTTGCGGATTGCCGAATTTTGTCTTCACTTCAATTCGACAATTCGAAAATTCTTCAATTCGTAAAATGGTCAATACTCAATCCCTCTCTGCGCCATCACGCCTTTTTCGTACGCATGCTTTACCTGGCGCATCTCGGTCACGGTGTCGGCAAGCTCGACAATTGTCGGATGCGCATTGCGTCCCGTCAAGATCACGTGCACCATCTCCGGCTTCCGCTTCAATCCTTCAACCACCTTTGCCGGATCGAGCATGCCGTAGCTGATCGCATAGTTGATCTCATCGAGAATCACCAAGTTCCACTCGCCAGACTGGATCGCGCGTTCGGCTTCCGCCCACGCTTCTTCCACCATCCGCAGATCTTCCGGATCGGGCTTCTCCGCACCGACTTTCACAAAGCCGCGCCCCATCTGTTTCATGATGAACTTGTCGCCGAAGGGCTTGACCGCGTCCAGCTCGCCGTAGTGCCAAGAACCTTTCAGGAATTGCAGCATGAGCACCCGCATGTCTTGTCCCACAGCGCGCAACGCCGTCCCCATCGCAGCAGTAGTCTTGCCTTTACCCGGCCCGGTGTTGACGATGATCAGACCTCGGCGGACGTCTGCCATATGCAAGACAACGATTGTACTTTCTGCCCGAAGTTTCCACCAGCAGTGTGGTCTAGCGCAATGCATGGTCAAATACAATCAATCTGTTGAACCTTGACGACACTATAGTCGCGCTGGCCACTCCTCTCGGCCGAGGGGGGATCGGCGTCGTTCGCATTGCGGGGCCCGAAGCGCGGACCATCGCGCTGCCCATGCTCCGTCTTAAGCACGATTTAGAGCCAGGGCGCGCCGTGTTCGGCGAACTTATCGAACCGTGTGGGTCGGACATTCCTGTCCGACAGGATTCTAAATATGCCGCGGGAATCCCCACCCGCGAAGACGCAACAGATGAATCAGACCCGAAGAGTACTGTGGGCCACGATATTTCGCGGACAGGAATGGCCGCGCCACACAGTTCGATGTCAAGCGACCAGCGCATTGACGAAGTTGTCGTCACCTATTTCGCTAAGCCGCACTCGTATACCACCGATGACATCATCGAAATTTCTGCCCACGGCTCACCAGTTGTTCTCCGCCACATCGTTGAGCTTGCCCTTGCCCGCGGCGCCCGACTGGCCGAGCCGGGCGAGTTCACCATGCGAGCTTTTCTTAACGGACGCATTGACCTGACCCAGGCCGAAGCTGTCCGCGACCTGATCGAGTCGCAGACACTCCATCAAGCAAAGATCGCTGCCCAGCAACTCGAAGGCGCCCTTTCCCGCCGCCTGCAACCGGTCAAGCAGAGATTAGTCGAATTGATTGCAGTGTTGGAAGCGGGAATTGATTTTGCCGAAGACGACGTTTCAATAATGCCGTCCGATCAAATTCTCCAGCATATTGCCGCAATCCGCTCTCCTCTCGAAGAACTCTCAAGGTCTTTTGCCTACGGGAAAATTGTCCACGAAGGGCTGACGCTCGCGATTGTCGGCCGTCCCAACGTTGGCAAGTCAAGTCTGTTCAATCGCCTGGTCGAGCGCGAACGCGCGATTGTCACTGCCAGTCCAGGTACTACGCGCGACCTGGTGACGGAGACAGTTGCGATCGGCGGCATTCCCGTGAAACTGGTGGACACCGCCGGCATCCGCCGCGCGCTTGATGAAGCCGAGAGCTTCGGAATTCAAAAATCGATGGAGGTGCTTGCCGATGCCGATTTGGTGCTGGTTGTGCTCGACGCCTCGCAGACGCCAGTAGAAGAAGATCAGGAACTTTTACGCCAGGCAGCGCAGCGGCCAGCAATAGTCGTGGAGAACAAAGCAGACTTGCAATGCCCGTGTGGGTCGGACACTCCTGTCGGACAGACTTCTATACCAGCCAACCTCCGCACTTCCGCTCTCACAGGCGAGGGAATCCCTGAGCTTCGCGCCGTCATCCTCCGCCACGTAACCGGAGAAGCCGGACCTAGCTCCGAATCCGGCTTCCTCACCAATGCGCGCCACCAATCTCTAGTACGTGACTCACTCACCGCACTCGACGCCGCGCAGTCCGCGGTAGGAAATCGCGTCCCCCACGAAATGCTTCTCCTAGACCTCTACAACGCGCTCCGCCCACTCGACGAAATCACCGGCGCAACCACAAACGATGACATCCTTAATCTGATCTTCAGCAGATTCTGTATCGGAAAGTAACTGTCTAGCGGAAAAACCACTCGCACATGTTGGCTAAGCCGGGCCGCAACCTACTTCGCCATTACTGCCAGCGCCGCCCGGAACATCGCATCAAACGATCCGTTTCTCTCTACAGACCCCAACGCTTTCTCCGCCGCGGGTCTCTGATATCCGAGATTCATCAGCGCTGATAAGACATCCTCCTGGGTTGCGCTCAGCGAAGGGACTACATGCACTTGGTCGGTCCCTGACGGCGGCAATTTATCGCGCAACTCCAGCACCATGCGCTCAGCGGTTTTCCTGCCGATGCCGGGAATCTTTGTCAGCCGCGCTAGATCATTTCCACGGATCGCATTCACCATGTCGTCTGCCGGCATTCCGCTCAAAATCGTGATGGCCAGCTTCGGCCCGATTCCGCTGACCGTAATCAACTTCTCAAAGAGCTGTTTCTCCTCGGGACGCAGAAATCCGTACAACGCGATCTGGTCTTCGCGAACATGAGTATGAATGTGTAGAGCAACCTCGCTGCCGGCGGGTGGGAGTTCAGAAAACGTTGGTACAGAGATGGTGACATCGTAGCCGACGCCCATGGTTTCGACGATCACTTCATTGGGGTGCCGCGATATCAGTTTTCCACGGAGATGCGCAATCATTTGAAGAATTGTACTAAGGGTCGGGAATGTTTTGGGTTAAAGCTGAGAGCTGATGGCTGAGCACTAGAACAACGAACTCTGCCTGCGATTCGGCGTGATGCCAAAATGCTCATACGCAAGCTGCGTGGCGACTCGTCCTCGCGGAGTACGGTTCAGAAACCCGATCTGGATCAGGAACGGCTCGTAGATTTCTTCAATCGCATCCGGCTCTTCGGCCAATGCTGCAGCCAGCGTGTTTACTCCCACCGGCCCGCCTTGATATTTCTCGATAATCGCCAGCAGCAGCTTGCGGTCCACTTCATCGAACCCGTAGCGGTCCACCTCGAGCATCTGCAACGCGGCCTGTGCAGTGGGCAAATCAATTTTCCCTGCGCTCCGCACTTGCGCATAGTCCCGGATCCGCCGCAATAAGCGATTGGCGATTCTCGGAGTTCCCCGCGAGCGACTGGCGATTTCGAGCGAGCCTTCGCGATTAATTTCCACACCCAGAATTTCTGCCGAACGCTCGACGATGATTCGCAGGTCCTCGTGGCTATAAAATTCCAGCCGCAACACGATGCCAAAGCGCGAACGCAGCGGCGCCGAAAGCAGGCCTGCCCGCGTAGTCGCGCCAATGAAGGTGAACGGCTTCACATCCATAGTGTGGGTGCGCGCCGCCGGGCCCTGGCCGATCAGGATGTCCAGTTTGTAGTCTTCGAGGGCCGAATACAGGATTTCCTCCAGCGCAGGCTGCAAACGATGGACTTCGTCAATAAAGAACACCTGCTTTTCCCGAAGATTGGTCAGGACAGCAGTCAAATCACCCTTGATCTGCAGCGTCGGCCCCGAAGTCTGCTGGAATGCGACGCCCATCTCGTTCGCGATGATGGTCGCCAGCGTCGTCTTGCCCAGCCCTGGAGGTCCATACAACAGCACATGATCGAGCGCTTCGCCGCGGGAACGGGCCGCTTCGATTGCTACCGCCAAATTTTCTTTGACTTTCGCCTGACCGATGAATTCCCCAAGCCGCTGTGGCCGCAGCTTTAGCTCAAACGAAGAGTCATCTTCGACTGGCGCAGCCGAGACCATGCGGTCGCGCTGATCGGCAAGGTTGGGGATATTCCTGACTGTGACCATTTCCGGGATAGTAGCACGAACCAGTAGATTCAAAGGTTAGACCTCTGTGTACCTCAAGTTTCACAGCGCAATGCGGCCATGTCCTCAAGCCAGATAACAATTTCTTAGAATCCGGAACTTTCTTGCAGCCCCCTGCGTAACTTCCTCCAGGCGCCCGGAGGGTATCTCTCCGGTGACCGGGGACGCTACTTAAATAGGTTCTGAAAGGACCATCATTATGAACACCATGAAAAAAGGCTTGCCGCTGCTGTCCGTCGTCCTGGCGGGAACGGTCGTCTGGGCTGCTTCCCTGGAACGCTATCTGCATGTACGGGTCAGCAACCCAACCACCCACGAACTGGTTCGCGTGAATGTCCCGCTTTCGCTTGCCGAGAAGGTCATACCGGCCATCAATCATGGGCAGCTCCGAGACGGCAAAATTCAGATTGGAAGCTTCACCGCCGACAACGTGAACGTGAAAGCCATCCTCGAAGCCCTCAAAACCGCCCCGGAAGGCGAATTTGTAACGGTCCAGCAGAACGACAGCGACGTCCATGTCGCTAAAGAGCACGGCCAGTTGGTGGTCCATGTGATCGACAAGGGGAGCAAAGAGAAAGTGGACGTGACCATTCCCTGGGACGTGGCTCAGGCGCTTATTTCCGACACCAACGAGAATCAGCTCAACGTCGAAGCCGCGATCCGGGCACTACAAAATGCTGGCGACGTCACTCTGGTCAGTGTGGTAGGCCACGATGAATCAGTCCGCGTGTGGATTGATTCGAACAGCTCTGACAAATAACGGACTCGGTCAACTGGGGCCTCAACCAGGGTCTCAACCAGAGGAGAAACACAAATGATTATTCTCGCCAAAATCGGCGTCGGCTTTATGGGAGCGGTGCTCGTCGGCGGTGCAGCACTCTCCAGCGAGGGGTTCATTCGCGTTAAAGTCGACGAGAAACAAGCGGATGGCCATCACATAAGCCTGATCGTTCCCGCCGCACTGGTTCCCGTGACCCTGAAGTTCGTCCCCCGGCAGCACCTCGCCCAGGCGGCGGAGAATCTGCGCGCCAATATTGCCATCATTGACGCGGCTCTCCCCGCGCTTGAGCAGTGCCCCGACGGCGTATTCGTCGAAGTCACCGAACCAGGCGAGCACATCTTCGTAGCCAAGTCCGGCGGCTCAATTGTCATAGATGTGAACGACCCCGACGAAACCGTGCACGTTGCCGTACCCTTGCGCGCCGCGGAGAGCGCGATCCGCGAGATTGCCGCAGCCAACCAACCTATGTGATCGGCCCATGTAGCATTCCTTCGCTGCGGAGTTGTCATCCCGAACTCGCCGGACAAGGGCGAGAGAGGGACCTTACGGCGGTTCGCGCTACCGCTGCCGTAATAGGGATGATTAAGATAGACTGAAGCGTCCCATGACCGATAACCCCAATCTCGAAAGATCTCTAAGCGGCGAGCGGCCGCACACAGCAGTGAATGAAATCCTGCGCCGCGTCGATGCGCTTCCCAACCATTGATTTTCGAGCTGCAGACGAGATTCTGGGCTACGACGAGAACGGGATTCCCACGTAGTTGTGTCGCGCCATTTTCTGCCGCCCACTCCTCCCAAACAATCTTCTCAATGCCATCGTATCGGACAGCCTACCGCCTAATCGCCCGGATTTTCCGCTCGGTCACAACTACGAAGCATCCCGTCCACTGATCCACGCTCTCAGTCTGGAGGACATACTGCACCCGACTGATGAGACCCGTCGGCTAGGCGAGTGCAGGCGAACCAAAAGAACGTCGCGTGTGATCCGGGAGTGAATTGGCGGATATCGGAAAATCCAGGTCCTGCGTGATCAAGAATCTGGATTCAGCTTGGGCCGCCCTCCAGATGTCTAGATCGACACGGCCCGCGAGACTTTCGCTGGAGGTAGTGTGCAGGTCGTGTCCGAGATCCTCTAAAGAAGTCGCCAGGTGCAACGGCAGATTTTCGTCTAGCTTGATCTTCATCGAAAATCAGGAACGGCCGGAGTAGGCAGATCCTCTTCGGAGGAGGCCGCCGCGAAGGCGATCGCGGCTTGAATGTCCTCGGCCGTCAAACTAGGAAAATCCGCAAGGATCTTGTCCGCAGTATCCCCGTCGGCCAGACTGGCAAGCACGGTGCGCAGTGTAACGCGTGTCCCCTTAAAAACGGGTTCTCCATTACAGATCTCACGCTCACGGACGATTCGTCCATTCAGACGGTCAGGCATAGCAAAGCCATTATACGACCGGCCCTCTACTCCTCTTCTTCCTTCACCTCGCCCCGTTCCGTCTTGGCCTTCTCAATAATCTTCTCCTGCAATTGCGCCGGCACAACATCGTAGTGATGCATTTCCATGTTGAAGCTGCCGCGGCCCTGAGTCATGGCGGTGAGGTCAACTCCGTAAGTCAGCATCTCAGACATTGGCACTTCGGCCCGCACGACGGTGTTGCCGCCCTTGTTGTCCATGCCCTGAATGCGGCCGCGGCGCCCGTTTAAGTCACCCATGATCGAGCCGGCGAACTCATCGGGCACTGTAATTTCGGCTGCCATGACCGGTTCGAGCAGCGTCGGCTTGGCCTGCTCCATGGCTTTTCTAAATGCGATGCGACCGGCCATCTGAAACGACATGTCGTTGGAATCCACGTCGTGATACGACCCGTCGTAAAGCACCACTCGAAAATCCACCACCGGAAATCCTGCCAGGTACCCGCGCGCCGCTGCGTCCTTGATTCCCTTTTCGATGGCGGGGATATAGTTCTTCGGGATAGCGCCGCCAAAAATATCATTCACAAACTCAAATTGGCCACCGCGCGGCATCGGTTCCATCTTGATCTTGCAATCGCCGTACTGCCCGTGGCCTCCGGTCTGCTTCTTGTGACGTCCCTGCACGTCGGCGCGACCCCGAATAGTCTCACGATATGGGACCTTGGGCGCCTTAAGCACCACTTCGGTGTGGTATCGCTTCTTTAGTTTTGCCACGACGACTTCAATATGCTGTTGCCCGGTGCCAGCAATCAGGAACTCTTTTGTCTGCGCATCGCGGAAATTGCGCAGCATCGCATCTTCTTCCATCAGCTTGTGAATGCCCGGCCCCAGTTTGTCTTCATCGGCGCGACTTTTGGGCTCAATAGCAAAAGTGATCGCTGGCTCAGGCAACTTCACTTTGGGATACAGAATGGGTGCCGACTTGTCGCCGAGCGTGTCGCCGGTGAGGGTGTCTTTCAACTTGGCCACCGCGCCAATGTCGCCAGCGTGCAGTTCATTCACTGGCACCGCCGTCTTCCCCTGCATGATGGAGATGTGAGCCAACTTCTCTTGCGAACCGCGCGAAAAATTCTGCAGTGAAGCGTCGTTCTTCAATACGCCGGAAAAAACTTTGAAGTAGGAAATGCGCCCGGCGAAGGGATCGGACACGGTCTTGAACACAAATAGTGAAACTGGCTCGGAATCCGACTCTTTCCGCGCCGGCGGTTCACCATTGCCCGAGGTAACCTCGCCGCGAATGGATTCATGCTCAGTCGCCGCCGGAGTGAAATCCACGATGAAGTCCATTAGGCGGTCGACGCTGATGTTACCGAGACCGGAAGCGAACAGCACGGGGAAAATCTTGTCTTCGCGGATCGCATCGTGCAGCGCTGGAATCAGATGCTCCTCGGGAATGGTCCCTTTGTCGAAGAACTCTTCCATCAGGGCGTCATTTCCTTCGGCAATCATCTCGACCAGCTTCTCGTGCGCCGCCTGCGCGACGTCTTTCATGTTGGCCGGAATTTCTATTTCTTTGCCCTTTCCGTCGCCGCCGAGCTCGTAGGTGTACGCCTTCATGTGGACCAGGTCCACCACACCGGACAAGCTCTTCTCTTTTCCGATCGGCAGTTCCAGAGGAATCACAGCGCGGCCGAATGCTCGGGTCAGTGATTCCAAAACCCGCTCCGCGTCCGCCCGATCACGGTCCATACGGCTGGCAACGATCACTCGCGGAGTCTTGTATTCTTCGCAGTCATTCCAAACACGCTCGGTCACAACTTCCACGCCGGCCACGCCGTCCACCACTACCACGGCTGCGTCAACGACCGGCAGCACCATCTTGGCCTCGTGGACAAACATGTTGAATCCCGGCGTGTCCACGAAATTGATTTTCGTATTGCCCCATTCGGCATAGGCAAGGCCAGCGGAAATCGACATCTTGCGGGCAATTTCCTCGTCGTCGTAATCAGTAGTTGAGGTGCCGTCGTCCACACGCCCCGGCCGCTGAGTTGCGCCCGCGGTGTACAGCATGGCGGAAACCAACGACGTCTTCCCCGCATGCCCGTGTCCGACCACCGCGACATTCCTTACGTTTGCGCCTTCATAAACCTTCATAGGCTTATCCCTTCGAGCGAAGCCACGAATCTAACACACTGGAATTTGACGGCTCAACTCTGGAAAGGCAGTTTTCGGGCTTCAGGCGTCAACCACTGGCCGTGTGGGTCGGACATTCTTGTCCGACAAATGTCAGGATCTGTGCGGACCCGTTCCATGGTGAGACAGGGAAAGGGTTCGATTTACGAAGGGCAACGTCAACGGCCCTGGACAAGAGTGTCCGACCTACACGAGCCGCTTACATCAAAGTGTGTTGTGATAGCATCTTTACTTTGTGCGGCGACTCTCGGCCTATTTCGCGCTGGTGGTAGTTTGTGCGGGAGTTCTAACTCCGTTTTTGGCCGCCGTCCAGCTTTCCACCCTCCACGCGTGCTGCTTGCGGGCCGGTCTGCACCATTGTCAGGGATCTTCCAGCGAAGCAGGATTTCACGCTCCGCAAAATAACTGTCCATACTCAACGCCTATCCCACTCGCGGCCTTCACCGGCCTGGAGTCTGCGAAAGTGAAGTTTTCCGCGCCAGCGGTCGCGGGACTCGTCGCCCATACGGCCCTTGATCACGGCTACAGAGCGGACGGGCAGCAGTTGAGTGCGCGCGGTCCTCCTCTGTCTCTCCTCTAATCAGAAACCCAGTCGGAAGCGATTCCGCGCGACAGCGGCTGCAGCCCCCGCGCGGATTCGACCCCTTCGTAGGCGACGCCGAGAGCTTGCACTGAGTGAGCCGCGAGCGCTGCCCTTCATGCTAGTGCATTAGCTCCAGAGGAGAGAGGCCATTGGCTCGCAAAATTATTCTCTTAGCTCTAGTAGCAACATTCACAACGGGAATCGCCGCCGCCACAATCTTCGGCTCCATTCGCGGTCTTATCCATGACCCGCAGCATCGCCCGGTCCAGGGCGCAAAAGTCACGGTTCGGGCTGACAACTCCGACTGGTCGCAAAACGTGACCAGCGACGACTTGGGACAATTTCGCTTCGACAATGTCCCCCTCGGAAACTACACCGTAACGGTAGAAGCCGAGGGCTTCGCAATGGAGGCACAGAAGCTAGTGTTGGCCTCAGGCAGCGAGGCGCACTTGCACATCCCGCTCACCGTTACGAGTTCGAATGAGACCGTCCAGGTTAGCGACACTCTCCAGGGCGTCAACCCAGACTCGTCGACGACTACAAGCATCGTGAGCCGCCAACAAATCGAGGCATCTCCCGGGGCCACACAGACGAACAGCATGTCCATGATTACCGACTACGTTCCCGGCGCTTACATGGTCCACGATCAGCTCCACATTCGCGGAGGACACCAGGTTTCCTGGCTGCTGGACGGCGTGCCGGTTCCGAATACGAGTATTGCTTCCAACGTCGGTCCACAATTCGATCCCAAGGACATTGACAATATTGAAGTCCAGCGCGGTGGATATTCGGCGGAATATGGTGACCGCACCTATGGCGTGTTCAACGTAGTTACGCGTTCCGGATTTGAACGCAACCGAGAGGCTGAACTGGTCACCAGCTTTGGCAGCTTCAATGACACGAATGATCAGATCAGTTTCGGCGACCACACCGAGCGCTTCGCCTATTACGGAAGCTTGACCGGCTACCAGACTGATCTTGGTCTGGAAACGCCGGTGTCTCAAGTCGTCAACGACCAGGCTGCCGGATTGAGCGGCTTCGGTTCGATCATCTTTAATAAGGACCCCGCTGACCAGCTTCGCCTGATCACCTCTGTCCGCGGCGATCATTATGAGGTTCCGATTGACCCGGCAGCGATCCCGATCCTGCACGATGTAGAGAATGAGCGCGACGACTTTGTGAACTTCACATGGCTGCACACCATCGGAAGTGGCATCGTACTCACCGTCTCACCTTTTTACCACTTCAACCGCGCGCATTACGACGGAAGCCCTGACGACGCCATCCGCTCCGAATACGATCGTGGCTCGAATTACTTGGGCGGAGTCAGCACCATCGGCATCACTCGCGGACCGCATAATTTCCACGTGGGGTTGCAGGTTTTTGGCGAGCGCGATAATCAGTTCTATTCGGTTGCAACCAATCCTCCGGGCGGGTCAGATGTCGTTAGTCCATCGAGAACGATTCCATGGGCCAACATCGAAGCCGTCTTCCTGGAAGAACAATACAAAGCAGCAAGCTGGCTAACTTTCAACGGTGGTCTGCGATTGACACACTACGGAGGCCCGGTCAAGGAGAATGCTGCCGATCCGCGTGTCGGTGCTGCTGTACAAATTCCACACATCGGCTGGGTTTTGCGTGCTTTTTATGGACGCTACTATCAGGCGCCACCGCTGGTCACGGTCACCGGCGCTGTGTTGAGCGCAAATCCGTTCCTTCCGCTGCACGGTGAGCGCGACGAACAGCGGGAGTTCGGCTTGGCGATTCCCTTCCGAGGTTGGACTTTTGACATCTCGAATTTCCGCACTGACGCCCACAATTTCTTCGACCACAACGCACTCGGTAGCTCCAACGTTTTTTTCCCACTGACGCTCGAGTATGCTCGCATTCGCGGCTGGGAAACCAGCGTCAAATCGTCGAATATTGCCGGCCGCGCGAGTGTCCATCTTGCGTATTCGCATCAGTATGCGGAGTGGTCCGGCATCGTGACCGGCGGTCTCATAACCGGAGACTCGTGCGCCACGTTGTGCTTTCTCGATCACGACCAGCGCGACACTTTGTCCACAGGCTTCAATCTGGGCTTGCCGTGGAAAAGTTCGGCTGCTTTCGATCTGAATTACGGCTCGGGATTTCTTAACGGCGATGGCTTGACCGCTCCAACACATCTTCCCGCGCACGCGACTTTTGATCTTGCCGTGGCGAAGTCATTTGGGGAGCGGTTCACCATCCGCCTCACCGGACTGAATCTCTCGAACAACCACTACATGCTCGACAACAGCAATACCTTCGGCGGCACGCATTTCGTCAACCCGAGAGAAATTTCAGCGCAGTTGGCGTATAAATTTCGGTACTGAATGCTTGTATCAGCGCACGGCTCGTTGACTTTGCTTAGGCAAGATCTCAGCCATGCCACAAAGTGCGGACAAATTGGCGGCTCGGTCCGCCAGGCTTATCTAAGGAGATGATTAATGAAGCTTGCAATCACATCTATCCTGCTCCTATTCCTGGCAACTCTGCTTTCGTGCGCGAAGAGCCCCAAAGAGCTGATGCAAACGGCTCAGACCCCCGCCAAGCGCTACCACCTAAAAGGCAAAGTCGTCTCCATTGACAAGCAATCAAAGATGGTCAATGTGGACAGCGAGACCATCCCTGATTTCATGGAAGCCATGACCATGCTTTACAACGTCAAGCCGGAGGGCGAAGCAGACAAACTGGCGCCTGGAGACGCCATTACCGCCGACGTGGTGGTCCAAGATGAAAAATCCTGGCTGGAGAACATAACCGTTACCAGACACGCTCCCGTGCCTACGTCAAAATGAATACGGTCAGGAGTTCTCGGTTTCCTCTGTGCTCCTCTGTGTCCTCTGTGGTTTAAGCTTCTGGTCTTCTGATCAACCACCGAGACGGGTTCGGTGTAATCTCGAACTATGAAGTACGCCCTGTTGATATTCGCGATTGTCGGTATTACCGCATCCTCGTTCGCGCTTCGTGAGCATTACCGTACAGACCTTTCCCCATGCAGCATCAATGAGCGCTGGGATTGCGGCATCGTCAACCACAGTCCTTATGCCGTAATCAGCGGAGTTCCTGTGGCTGTGATCGGAATTGCCGGATATCTCATCCTCGGCATCCTTGCACTGATGCGCACCTATCGCCTGATGCTGGCCGGGGCCCTTACGGGCCTGGCCTTTTCGCTCTACCTCGCCCGCATTGAAGCCCACGTGCTGGGCGTTTGGTGCATCTATTGCGCGATTTCGCTCGCAACTATTTCGTTGATAACTCTCTTACTCCTGATTACCGTCCTCGTTTACACCATGCGCCCTCCAATCAAAACCGGCTAGGCTGCCTGACTTTGGCTCCAGCAATCGGGAACATGTAGAGGCGGCCCTTCGGTCCGCCCCGCGCGCGCAAGCCCACGCTCGTGCCGCCGTCGACTTCGCTAGGGCGGGCCGGAGGGCCGCCCCTACATGTTCCGTTTCGTTCCCGAAATGAACTGCCTCACGAAAAACTTAGGTCTGCTTCAGCCTCGGGTGGGGAACCCTCGTTGACAATGAAGAGATGAGCTTCTACCGGCGCAACTTGCCGCACTACCAGCGTGATTACAGACCTCACTTGGTCACATTTGTGACCAAAGATCGTCGCCAGTTGCCCGACTCGGCAAGAGAGATTGTCTTGAACTCTTGCATCTATGGACACTACAAGAAATTCAGCTTGTACGTGGTGGTGGTCATGCCCGACCACGCGCACTTGATTCTCCCGCCCTTGACGGATGTCGTAAGGCAACGAATCTATCCGCTGCATGAGATCATGCGGGCAATCAAAAGCCATTCGGCACGTCTGATCAATGAACGACTCGCGTGCAACGGACGGGTCTGGCAGGAAGAATCCTTCGATCACGTGCTGCGATCGTCCGAGAGTTTGGATGCGAAAATAGCGTACATCTTGGCCAATCTGGTCCGCGCTGGCTTGGTCAATGTTCCCGAAGACTATCCCTGGAAGTGGAGGAAGCCGGGCGACACGTATTTACCTTTGAACGCGCACTCCTGAAACAAGTCCATGTAGGGACCTTCCGGCCCGCCCAGCGGAGCCACTAGGCGGCCTGGCTTTGGCTGAGCGTCGGGGCGGTGGAACCAGATCGCCCCCAAAGCCAGCCCACAATCCCGCCAAACACAAAATTCGAACTGGCGATCTCAAAGAAATGCGCCCAGCGGACGACATCAGGCAGATAAGGATTCGGAATCAAAAGCGGTGCGACGCCGTTCAAGAGGGCCAGCACTACTCCGACGGCGAGAGCCCCAGAAACGCGTGGCAAGCGCAGCAGTCGCAGTAACAGCAAGCAAAGTCCGACCAGAATTGGGCCACGAACCAGAAGCTGCATGGCAATCAGTCGGCCCGCAGGCGGCAGAGTTTGGGTCGCATAAAAATCCTTCACAAACGGAAAAATAATCGTTCCGGCAATGAAATACAGCACCGGATAGCTGACATCGCACGCGGCAAATTTCCAAAGCCTCTCGCTAGATGGCCGGGAATCCACTGGATGATAAGTCTCCTCCCTGGATTCCCCGCGTTTCGCAAACAGCAGAATCCAGAGCGGGACGGCTAATTCGTAAGTGATCACGGTATTTGCAGTGATGCTCGGCCAATCGATGCCAGAATTGGTCAGGAAAATCGCGCCTTCAATCATGTTGATCAAGCCCAGCACGATCGGGATCGTCGAGATCGCCACTCCCAAACGCCATCCACTCCACTCGGACCGACTTGCCACCAGCACAAGAGTAGCTGCAGTCATAAAGTTCGCAACTATGAGCCAAGGCAGCGTGTGCGGGAGCATCGTTACCTTAACTGGAACAATCGCGGCCGCGATCGTTTGGAAAATGAAGATTGCGACTCCCGCAATCAGGACTTTCAATAAAGTACCGAAAGTTTTCATAATTTCATTCCTTTCCTGCATAGGTTGCTAACGCATGGTTCGTCCATTCGAGTAAACATTCATAGCTCCGGATCCCGCTTTCGAGTGCCAGCCGGCCCGACCGCGACATAGCGGCCTTTCCGGCCTTGAGTTGTGTATGGAGCGTGGGGACATACTCTTCAAGCTGCGCACGGAGATCCCGGATCAGTTGCACCGAGGCGTCAGCTCCGGCTGCGTGTTCTGAGAATGCGAAGCGGAGCATCACTTCCTTCAATCCGGCTGCGAGGTCGTCTTGGGTTAGTGGCCGGGCAATCCATTTTTTGAGTTCGACAATTCCTTTGGCAGTGACGTGAAAGACTTGGCGGCGGCGCAATCCCGAACCTTGCTGAATTCGGCCTCGGATCAACCCCTGCTGATCCAGTCGCCGGAGCGCCGGGTAGATCGCACCTGGGCTGTCGCTGTAACTCTTCATGGCCGTGCTCGCAAAAATCTTTCTTAAGTCGTATCCGGAACAGGGAGTGTGTTGGACGAGTCCCAGAATCGCGTACCCAAGATTTGGAATCCGATCCATGATACGTATAGTACTATTACTAAGCGTACTATAAAAGCGAAAACGACAGCCGACAACAGTTTTTACCCAAACAAAAAGGCGACCTTTTCAGGTCGCCCTTGAACGAATTGTAAGTGGTTTATTAGACAGCCTTCACGTTCTCGGCTTGCCACCCTTTCGGGCCTTTGACCACGTCGAATGACACTTGCTGGCCCTCTTGCAGGCTGCGGAAGCCACCGGCTTGAATAGCCGAGAAGTGTACAAACACATCCTCGCCGTTCTGGCGGCTGATAAACCCATAACCTTTGGCGTCGTTAAACCACTTTACTGTTCCTGTTTCCATGTTGTTGCTTTGTTCCTTTGTTGTTGAAATCGCGCTGAGTTTTCGACGGACTTTCTGCAGGTAGTTCACGCACAAGGCGGGAGTTGCTAATTGCAGGGTACCGCTAAATCAAACGCAGATTCATTGTACCTGATTGGGTCAAGAAAGGCCACCACAACTATAGGTAGCCCTTAAGGTCGGGCAAAGACTGTGTGGATCGGACACTCCTGTCCGACAAAGGCTGGAGACCTGCACACCCATGTGGGCCAGCCACTCGTGTTCGACTGAGATTATTCTCCGAGAAAATTTCTGCATAGACTTCTTATCCGCAAAGGTCTTGCAGACTCTCGGAGATACTATGAGAGACTCAGCGCTCACTGGACCTTACCACCCTACTTCAAACCTGTTGGACAGAAATGTCCGACCCACACGGGCCGTGCAAATGCCGACACTCAAGTGTCCAACCCACACGGACTGTGCTATTGCCGGGTGTCCATTTCCCACTTTGTACTCTTCTGATTCGTGGCTCTCGTGGTTCGGCTCAGTGGCTGTGCAGCAGCTCCAGCACGCGGTCGAAGTCCTCAAGATTGCGGTACTCGATAACGATCCTTCCCTTGCCTTTGTGATCTGTGATTCGAACGCGAGTGCCCAGCAGGCGTTCGAGTTCGGTTTGCGCGGCGCGGACATTGGGATCAACCGTTATCTCCTTCAGCGGCTCAGGCTTCCCGAATTCCGGGTTCTTCAGCGCGTCCACGCGGGATTTAAGTTGCTGGACTGTTAGCCCGAGCTCGGCCGCGGTTTTGGCCAGGAGCTCAATCCCGGTTGATTCAAGGAACGGCATCGCCTCGAGTAACAGCTTAGCTTCGCTGAAGCCTAGCCTCCCTTCTCCTACCAGTTGCTGGACCGAATCCGGCAGCTTCAGCAAGCGGATGTAGTTCGCCACCGACTCGCGCGAGACTCCGGTGCGCTGGCCGATTTGTTCCTGGGTCAGATTGAAGTCGCGGCTCAGGCGCGCGAATGCCTGGGACTGCTCAAGGCAATTCAGGTCCTCGCGCTGCAGGTTTTCGACAATCGTCATCTCCGCGGCTTGCTCATCGCCGAGCCGCCGGACGATTGCGGAAACCGTTGTCTTCCCCGCCAGCTTAGATGCCCGGCAGCGACGCTCGCCAAGCACCAACACGTAGCGTCCATTCGTTCCCGGCCGAACTACGACTGGCTGCGCCAAGCCGCTGGCGCGGATCGAGTCCGCCAGTTCGTTCAGCGCGGCAGGATCAAAGCTGCGCCGCGTCTGATAAGGGTTTTCTTCGATCAGCTCCAACGGAATCTGCTCGACCACATCGCCTTCCGGCCGCAAGCGCTCAGGCGTGTGCTCAGAGATTGCAGCAGCAGCAGACGGCATTACCACCGGTGCGGCAGCGGCCAAAACACGCGGGCCCGCAGGCAAAAGGGAATCCAGCCCACGACCCAGTGCCCTGCGCTTTTCTACCGGTTTGTGCTCTTCGATTGCCGCCATGCGTGTTCTCTCCTAGATATTGTTTTGTAATAGTTGTATAGCTTTTAGTTTTTGAGGTCGATGGTGATTAACTTATTGCGGTCTCGCCAGCGTCGCCAGCGCGGCGCATTCACTACCTGCTTCTCTTCTAGTTCGGTTGACGTTTCTGGCTCAGTTGTCTCAGCAAAGGCTTCAAACCCGGGCATGTGCTTCCCAATCAGATCTCGCGCGAGTTGAACGTAGCTCTCCGAGCCGCGTGATTTTGGATCGTAGAGCAGCACCGGCTTGCCATGGCTGGGAGCCTCGGCCAAGCGAACATTCCGCGGAATCGTGGTTGTGAAGAGCTTGTCGCCGAAGAAGCGCTTCAACTCCGCCGTCACCTGTTGCGCCAGGTTGGTGCGCTCATCGAACATGGTCAAAACTACGCCTTCGACTTCTAGCGCCGGATTCAAAGCAACACGAATGCGCTCAATGGTGTCGAGCAGTTCAGAGATTCCCTCCAGCGCAAAATACTCGGCCTGCATTGGAATCAGAACTGCGTCGGCGCTGACCAGAGAGTTTAGCGTCAGCAAGTCGAGCGCCGGCGGACAATCAACGATGATGAAGTTGAATCGGTCCCGAATCGGTGCCAGGGCGTCGCGAAGTCGGAATTCCCTGTTTTCCGCGTCTACCAGCTCGAAATTGACCCCAATCAGGTTCTTGTGCGCTGGAAGCAGCCAGAGGTGCTCAAGCTCTGTCGCCTGCAGCGCGCTGATAGCGTCGCACTCGCCGACCAAGATTTTGTAGGTGCTGTTTCGCTCTGGATCCTTGACCAAGCCAAGGCCGCTGGTGGCGTTCGACTGTGGATCGCAATCGACCAGGAGCGTGTTCAGTTTTGCAGCAGCCAGCGACGCTGCAAGATTGATGGCAGTCGTAGTCTTCCCGACGCCACCCTTCTGGTTGGCAACAGCGATGATGCGAGCCATTTAGATTCTCGGAGAACCGGAGACTTGTTCGCAGCATAGTTCGGAAATCTTAGGTTTGCAATGCCGGATTGCAGTGCAAGGCGTGCGGAATTCTATTCTGCTGAATTAGCTTTAGTTGTCGGAGTATTGGACCTGCTTTGCACAGCGGAACTTGTTCCACGTGGAACATTGCCTATCGGAGCCTTATCCGGCGACAAGACTCAAAGTGTTCCACGTGGAACATCACCCGCAGTCTTTACCGATCTACCAGAGGCCGGACATGGCCAACCATCAAGCTTCGACTCCGCGACTGCGGAACCGCCATTGGCGAATCCCAAAAAACAGTTCCGAGAGCCGAGATTGCGGTTCTGGTCTGCGATGATCCAATCAGGATTGCCAAACGACCGCCTGGCCTCGTTAGTTTGTGGGCCACCGAAAGAATCTGTTCGAAGTGTTCCACCGCCCTGAATGTCACCAGATCAGCTTGAGTGGACAATTTCTCGGCTCGATCCCATATCACTTGAACATCCGGCATGCCCAAGGCTCGGACTACGTCCCGTAGGAACACAGCTTTCCGATGATTTGACTCGATCAGCGTAAGATCCAAGGCCGGGGCCCAGATTTCCAGCGGAAGTCCTGGAAACCCAGCTCCGGAGCCGATGTCCAGTACGCTTTGCATCGTCGTGGTATGAGGGAAGAGAAGTCGTGCAGCAAACAGAGACTCACCGAAATGACGAGTAACGATCTCTTCTGGTGCTCGGATCGCCGTAAGGTTGATCTTGGCGTTCCATTTCAGCAACAGATCCAGATAAGTCGACAATAGTCCGAGCTGATGGCCCGTTAGCGATGTCCCTTCCAGGAATGGCGACAGTAGGTCGGCCATCGATTCGTTGGTCATAGATCCTGCATTCTAACGTGAGTTGTTGGCTCGTAGCATCATGAACCAAGATCATAAAATGTGGAAGTAAACAGCCAGCACGATCACTTACATAATCAGCCTGGCTGGTAAAGAGCAAGCAATGGCTGGTCAAGTGGGAGAGATGCCATCAATGCCGAACCAACATAAGCAACGTGGCTCGAAGACAGGTTGTAGTACACAAATCCATGGCGCTACAGCTTGACATGTATTCATAATTCTGCAAATATCGAAACATGAAGGGAGCTACCAGCACCGACCAGGTCATCAAGTACGCCGACATGTTTTCCGCTATGGGAACCGAGCCCCGGCTGCGAATTATGCAACTGCTCTTGTCGGCGCATCCCGGCGGCTTGGTGGTTGGCGAAATTCAGGAAGAGTTGGGCATTCCGAACTCCACTCTGTCTCACCATCTCGACAAACTCAAGAACGAAGGACTGATCAACGTTCGGCGAGAGAGCACCTTCCTGCGCTACACCGCGAACACCGACGCACTGCAGGACCTGTTGCAGTTCCTATACGCAGAATGCTGCACTCGCAATCAGGCCGTGAAACCGCAAGATATCGTTCAGATTTCTACATAGGAGACAGAAAATGGCGACAACGGACGTCAGGGAAGTGGTGAAAGAGAAATACGGACAAGCCGCGCTGCGCGTGCAGACGAAGAGCGGGGGCAGCAGTTGTTGTGGGGCGACGGCCGCGAGTGGGCTGGGCTGCGATCCGATTACCTCCAATCTTTACGACGCGACACAGACCGGGCAACTTCCCGAAGAAGCGGTGCTGGCGTCACTGGGCTGCGGGAATCCAACGGCGCTGGCCGAATTGAATCCCGGAGAGGTCGTGCTTGACCTCGGCTCGGGCGGCGGAATTGACGTCCTGCTTTCCGCCAGACGCGTTGGACCTGCTGGAAAGGCGTACGGCCTCGACATGACTGACGAGATGCTCGCGCTGGCGAACGAAAACAGGCGCAAGGCGGGAGCAAAAAATGTCGAGTTCCTTAAGGGCGAGATCGAGCACATTCCACTCCCCGACAACTCGGTTGACGTCATCATTTCGAATTGTGTGATCAATCTTTCTGCAGACAAGGATCGGGTGCTGCGGGAAGCGTTTCGCGCCCTTAAACCCGGAGGCCGGTTCGCTGTTTCAGATGTGGTCACACGCGGCGAGATCGCGCCAGAGATCCGGCAGAGCGTGCTTCTTTGGGTCGGGTGCGTTGCGGGAGCGCTCGACGAAAACGAATATCGCAACAAACTAGTCGCGGCGGGATTCGAGCAGATCACGATTGAGCCGACGCGCATTTACCGCGCCGAAGATGCAAGCGAGTTTCTGTCGGAAGCGGGCGTGAATGCGGATGCAATCGCACCGCAGGTTGACGGCAAATTCATGAGCGCGTTAGTGCGGGCGGTGAAGCCGTCTTCTGCTGCGCGAAGGGGACTGCTTTGACAGGGCGCGGCTTGTAGCCGCGCCGTCAATGCACAAACAGCAAACCACGGCACGGCCAAAGGCCGTGCCCCTTCAAAGAAGCGGCAACTGCCTGCAAACTTTTCTGGAGAAGGGCGCCAGGCACATCAGAAGACTAGTTATGCAAGATCATTACAACGTTCTATTTCTTTGCACCGGAAATTCGGCGCGATCCGTCATGGCCGAAGCTATTCTCAACTTCAAAGGCAAGCCCAGGTTCACTGCTTATAGCGCCGGAAGCCATCCCTCGGGAGCGGTGATGCCCGAGGCGCTCAGCCGTCTCGAGGCTGCCCGAATCCCGGTGCATGGTTTGCGAAGCAAGAGTTGGGACGAATTCGCCAAGCCTGACGCGCCCAAGCTCGACTTTGTTTTCACTGTCTGCGACAACGCCGCCAAAGAAGTTTGCCCGGTGTGGCCGGGACAGCCCATGAACGCTCATTGGGGAGTCCCTGATCCCGCTGCGGTCCACGGCTCGGCGCAGGAAGTTGAACGCGCCTATCGCGAAGCGTTTTCGATCCTTGATCGGTGGATCGGCCTCTTTCTTGCTCTGCCGATTGCATCGATCGACAAACTGGCTCTCAAGCAAGAAGTCGTTAAGATCAGCCAGCAATGAAACCGAAGCTGTGCGCTGCACCAGTTCTGGAGGGCGCGAGGAATGAGTTTGCTTATTCCTCTTCTTCTTTCGTTTCTTTGCGGGAAGGAATAGCGCTCTTCTCGTGCTTCGGGAACGAGACAGCGCTGCTCGGTAATCCCAAGACCAGGGTGCTCCCTGAAGAGTCTGCAATTGCCTGCAATGCTCGGAGCTGAAGCAGGTTGGGATTGTCGTCCATAGTCCTGGCAGCATTAGCCAAGCTGCGAAGCGCCGCTGTTTCACCGCGCGCTCTTTCAAGCGCAGCCTGGCCCTCTTTTTGGGGCTTGACCAGTTGTGCGAATGCTTTCTTCATTTCGCCAGGAAACATTATGTCTTTAACGTCGCCGAGATGAGCCTCAGCCCCAATTCCGACGCTTTCTTCGAGGTGAGCTCCCTCAGCTTGGCACTGATTCCGGCACGATTCTCGAGGACGGCATCGATCTTCTGCGTACTTACAATTTCGCGAAGGGACATCTGAAGGGACAGGTAGAGGCTAGTTCGAAAGTTCGCGATCTTGTTGATGGCCACATTCGGATCGGTGACCTCGAACTCCGCTGCCAGGCTGACTTTCAGCGTCACCCCGTCAGCGCTAACTAAGAACGTCCTGCCCCTGAATGGTAATAAACTCGGTGCGAACATCGACTGGAACGATCGAGGAAGAACTCGTAATTATCCAGTACTGCCCAGGACCGAGTGTGCCCGCGTATCGGCCCTTCCTGTAACGCAGTGCCTTCTGGTGCTCGTAAACGATGACGCGTTTGAGCGGAGACTTCCTGACAAGAATCACCAAGAGGACAGTAGTCACAACTACTATCCCGAACCATTCGAGCATTGACCAATGCTCCAGAATCCCGTTTCGGCGGAACCTTCGAGATCCGGCGGGGGTCTTAACCCACAGGGCCGCAGCCCGATTTGCCGTTAGGCCAGCTCCGCCGAGCAGGAAGTGGGTAACCATCCCTGAGTTGGAGTCGAACCAAAGCGTCGGCGGCAATAGCAGAACCAGATTGAGATTCAAAGTGGCTGCGTACCTGCCGACGGTGTTCCTTTATATGTCACAACGGCGAATGCGGATCAGGCATGGTCCGCGCGTGTGAACCAGGAAGGTAAAACGTGGAGTGAGCATCCGATTTCCGGCATGATTTCGCCACCAAGGCTCTCAAACCAGGGAAAGGGGACAAGAAAGTGGGAAATCTGGAACTTGAGGAACCAGAGAAGGCAACGGCTTGACTCAGGTAGCAAGGCGCTCTAGTCTGGTCGGGATGAGGTTTGGCAGACTAGGTCTCGTGGCAGTGCTGATAGTTGCTCTCGGGGCATTTGCTCTCGATTGCCTCGCAGTAACCCCGCAACAGGCGATGCAATGCTGCCATTCAATGCGGTGCGCTTCACATGGCCACCATGGGATGGATTGTTGCAAGACAATGCCTGCGATGCGTGCTACTTTGGGCCAGCCCTCGTCAGTGGAAGGTCTTTCTTTCACACACGTGGCATTCGGAGTGGTGGAAGCGCTAAACATATCTTCTAGTTTGGACCGCTCTCGCCCAGCAATAATGGCGCACTCTCACGCGCCGCCAGGAAACTTGTCCCCGCCTTTGCTAGCTCTGCGAATCTAACTTTCACTCCAGTCGGATCCCCGGCTCACGGACGCCTGTGTCCAGCGTCCGTCAATCGTTATTAACAAGGGCAAAGTCAAATGCGTCGGACAGGAATGTCCGACCCACACGTGCTGTGCCCGGCCTGCGGCTTGCTGGAGACAACAGTGAAAAGTGTATTGGGTCTGGATCGAATATCAATATTGATGACGTTCGTTGTTGCGCTACTTGTGGCTCAGGCAAGAGCGCAGGGGCCAGCGCCTGAAACGGCGCCACCGTTATTTCCTGGCGGCGGACTCGTCTCTTACAACTCGATCTTCACTACGCGCGCACTGACACAAGGTTTGTCTGGAAATATTCCATTGACAGCCCGGCCTACATTCGCGCATGAGGGGGATTTCAACTTCACATGGGGCTTTCACCACGATTTTGATTTGACGATTCTGGTCCCAATAGTCACGAATGAGTTTGAAATGAGCAGCGTGTCCGCTAGTGGAACCGGCCTCGGTGATGTGATGTTGCTGGTCAAGTATCGCTTCTATCGTCGAGACTCCGCGCGCGGAACAACGCAGGCGTCTTTCACGATAGGTCCCAAATTGCCGACTGGACGCACAAGTCTGCTTGACGCGAAGGACAATCTGCTACCTGCCAGTTTGCAAGCTGGCTCGGGATCAACTGACTTATTCGTCGGCGCAAACTGGACTTACACGGGGCTTTTCAGTCTGCGGCGTCTGGTTGCCGACGAGGATATACACGCGCTTTTGCGCTCGAAGGGGGCACAGAAAACCCGGCTCGGCAGCGACATCGAGTCGCGTTTTTGGTTGTCATACCGCCTTTATGAATCGAAAAACGTGGCGCGTGAATGGTTTATTGGACCAGTGTTGACCTGGATGCATTCTCAGGACGACCGCATAGCCGGGATTACTCAGAGTGGGAGTGGTGGTGACCTTCTGCTCGCAGGGATTACAACATACGTTGGCGTGCGTCCTGGAATGCACGTTTGGCTTGGCGTGGATTGGGACGTCGCACATTCCGCGGGTGCACAGTTCATGCCCGTTCGACGTAACGTCAGCTTTGGAATTACGCAACAGTTTCGAATCCATCTTTAGAAATAGAAAAGGAGGAATGATGACCAAGAAACAACTCGCGCTATTGTTGCTGTTTGTTTCTCCGCTCGTGCCTCAGACACAAGCGGAGATCAAACACATTGAAATGCGCGTCGAAGGCATGACATGAAACTTTTGAGCCTACGGGGTGAAACAGCACCTCGGGCGCCAGTCTGGCGTTCAAAACGTAGAAGTCAGTTTGCGTGATGGAAAAGTCGATGTCACACCGAAGGAAGATGGGCGCATTGATCTCGCCCAGCTTCTCAGGGCGACATACGACAGTGGTGTCAGCGTAGCGGAATTAGACATGACTGCACGGGGAAAAATCGTAAAGGACGCGTCCGGCAATTTGGCCTTGCAAGCCGAACCGAACCAATCTTTCGCGATTGCTCCAAATGAATTATCCAAAGCGCTCGAACCGCTTGCGAATTCAGCAACGCAAGTCACCCTACGTGGTCAGTTGTACAAAAAGCCTGACGGAAAAGGCAACAAGAAAGCAGATGCTTCGGTGACGCTGAAGCTTCTGGTTCTTGAAATACAGAAGAAGGAATAGATGAACAGGAAATGTCTGGTGCTTGTGGTTGTCGTTGTCGGTGGACTCGCCGGATGCAATCGGAATCCGGTGAGTCCGGCTCAGCGCCGAGCTGCGATCGCGGCGGGAGAAGTCGGTTCGCACCTGCCGGATTGCGCTTTGAAGGACCTGCAAGGAAACGAAGTCTCTTCGGCCGACTTTCGCGGCAAAGTCGTGGTCATTGATATTTGGGCGACTTGGTGCCAGCCGTGCAAAAAAGAGATGCCGGGCTATCAGAAACTCCTCGACCGCTACGGCTCGCGCGGATTTGCCGTCGTCGGACTTAAGTCGAACATCATGATGGACACGGAGGATCCAATTCGGTTTGCCAAGGAGATCGGAGTGCATTATCCGCTGGCAGTTGCGTCCGACGCCGTAACGCAAAAGTTTGGCGGCATCGAAGGATTGCCTACTACGTTGGTCTACGACCGTCAGGGGATTCTTCGCAAAAAAGTCATTGGATTTGATTACATGGAAAACTTTGAATCGGCACTAAAGCCGCTACTCTAGAGGCGTCGTTGTTGGTGGCTCAGAATCATGTCATGTTTCTAAACCCGACACAGACTAAAATTAGGGCACAATCACTGCTGCCCCATCGATCGAATCTCGCTTCACTGCCATCAACGCTTCGTTGGACTGATCGAGCGAGAAGCGAGTCACTCTCGGGTGAAGATTGATCTCGCTTGCCAGTTGCAGGAAGTCCCTTGCGTCAGCGCGCGTCATATTGGCGACGCTGCGGATTTGGCGCTCGCCCCAGAGCAGGCGGTCGTAGTCGAATTGCGGGATGCGGTCGAGGTGGATGGCATTGATGGCAACTACGCCACCTTTGCGCAGACTGGATAGCGCCGCGATGACAACGTCTCCGCTGGGGGCGAAGGTGATGGCACGATCGAGTTCGACTGGCGGCTTTTCTTTTTCGGTGCCTACCCACGCTGCTCCTAGCGAACTGGCGAGCCTGCGATGAGACTCGCCGCGCGTTGAAACGTAAACTTCGCAATTCCAAGCTTGCAAAACCGCGATCGCAAGATGGGCGGAAGCGCCGAAGCCGAACAGGCCAACGCGTTCTCCCTTTTCAACTCCAGCGACACGAAGGCTGCGAAAACCGATGATGCCAGCACAGAGAAGTGGCGCGGCGTGGAGATCGTCCAAAGCTGCTGGAACCGGAAACACGAAATCGGAGCGCGCGAGCGCGTACTCGGCGTAACCACCGTTAACCGAGTACCCAGTGAATGTTGGCGAGTCGCAAAGGTTCTCTTCGCCGCGCCGGCAATAGGGACAAGTGCCGTCGATGCCACCCATCCAGGAAACGCCGACGCGTGTGCCTTTGGGAAGTTCGGCGGTGCCTCCTCCCATGACTTCGCCGACGATCTGGTGTCCCGGGATGATGTGATCTTTCAGCGGGGCGAGTTCGCCTTCGACGATATGGAGGTCGGTTCGACAGACTCCGCAGGCGAGAACACGGAGGAGAACGTGACCGGGTTTGGGTTCGGGCGTGGGGACGTCTTCAATTTCCAGTGGACACTTCGAAACCGGGGAAGCTGTGGTGAGGACTGCGGCTTTCATGAAGGTTATTTTATGATCGTGTTCTTAAACTTGTGTCATTCCGAGGAGTCGAGCGGGGCGAGACAACGAGGAATCTGCTGATCCCCGGCGAACAGCAGGTTCCTCGTTGCATTCGCTACTCGGAATGACAATGAGATATGAGGGACCCTCAGCGAAAATTACTGAACATAACCACGTCGGAGTTGTTGACTCGGGCGCGGGTGATCGCGATTTGTTTTCCGTCCGGGGAGAGGGCGTAGGCGGAAATCCAAAGCGGCTCACTGTCGAAATGTGTGAGTTGGGTTGGCTTGCTTCCGTCGAGGGGTTGATAGAATAAATTGGATCCGGCTCCCGTCTTCTTATCGAGAAGCAGAGCCCGGCCGTCCGCCGTCCATTGCGGTCCACGGACAACTTCATTGGACGGCAAGGAAATTTGATTCCCGCCATTCACGTTCTCGGTGACGATCAGAACCTTGTGGGTGCCGCCAGTGCCTGAAAACTGAAAAAAGGCGATTCGTGTCTCGTCAGGAGACAAGGAAACGCCGTTCGCTGAATTGGCGGCGACTAACTCGGGCGAGCCACCGGGGGTGGAGACTCGCTTCAACGCAGGCCCCTCAAGATTATTGAAGTAATAGAGTGTCTTTCCATCCTTCGTGCATGCAGGCCATTCGGCGTCGCGTTCGAAGGTCATTTGCTTGGTTTCGCGAGTAGACACGGAGTACCGGAAAAGATTGAAGTTGTTGTCGCGCAAAAGAGCAAAGACCAAAGCGTCAGGGCCGCAGGAAATCGGGTACGCGGAGTTCGTGTCACGGTCGGGGACGCGCACGCGCGAGCTCCCGTCAGGGTTCATTTTGAAGGAGTGGAAGTCTAGATCGTCGAAAAGCAGTTTGCCGTCAGTGCTCCACTCCACCCAACTGCCTTCGGCTTGTCCAGTGGTGACTGGGGTGGAACCTACATTGATCTCCGCCGGCCATTTTGCTGGCACCGTGCCAAGGTAAACAGCGGAAGACTGCTGCTTTTGAACCGTGGCTAAGGCCTTGCCGTCGGCGGTTACGGTAACGTCCTGATATTCGTTCAAATCATTGGTTACATTTTGCAAGGCGCCGGAAGGATAAGGCTGAAACTTGATCTGACTACGGAAGTTCATCTCCCGAGCGCGGCATTGCAGGAACATTCCAGTCGAATCCGGCAGCCACGCAATTCCATCAACCAACAGTGGAAGTGGGAATGACTTCACCAATTCGCCACTCGGAGTGAAAACCAAAACTGAGCTTAGGTTCGCGCCTGAGAGGTTATATTCACCTACCGCGATGAGTTTGCCATCTCCGGACCACGAGAGCGACGCGCCGTTGAAGGACAAGTCCGGGCGTTCCACTATCGTATGACGATTTGACCCGTCGCTTCCTGCGATCACAAGTTCAGCATTCTTCTCCCCGGGATCACGATGCGCGAAGACGATCTGCTTGCCATCCGGCGAGAAGCTGACTGGAGTACCCAAATCGCCCAGGATGTGCTGTGGCGTGCCACCAAGACTGGGGACAGAGAACAGGATAATTTCATCTTCGTTTTGCGGATCGCTATGCTGGTAAAAAATGTAGTTGCCATCAGGGGAAAAGGTCGGACGAAATAGGAAATATCCTGGCCCTGGCGACACAACTTGAGCTTCGCTCCCGGTTGCGATCTGCTTCACCCAAAGGCTCGGGTGATCGCCCCGCTTCACAAAAGCGACGTAACGGCCGTCCGGCGAAATTGCACCGTCGCTGGCCGCGCCGTTCTCAGTCAGCTTGGAAATTTGCATTGCCAAAGGATTGATAGTTGGTTGAGCGAAATTGAAGTGCTTGTAGAGCACGAAAGCGGTGATCAGCAGCGTGGTGATGATGGGCGGCAAAATGAGGCGCCATTTATGATGTTTAGCTTCGGCGAGAATAACGGCGGCAGAAGATGAAGCAACGCCGGCGGCAGCGGAAACAGTCGGTTGAGATCCAGAAGCGGACGCGACCTTCCCCGAGGATGAACCCGATCCGCGCTTGATTCTCTTTAGGTCGGCGCGGATTTCTGCCGCCGACTGAGAGCGAAGGTCAGGGTCTTTTTCGAGCGACTTGAGAATGACATCGCCGAGTGCTGGCGGCAGCGAGGGGGCCAGCTCCGTCGGCGGCGGAGGGTTCTTTTCCAGAATGGCGTGGAAAATCACGGCCGAAGTTGGACCATCGAAGGGCAGGCGGCCGGTTGCCATTTGATAGAGAACCGCTCCAAAGCTGAACAGATCCGAGCGCGCGTCAACTTCTTCGCCACGGGCCTGCTCCGGCGACATGTACGCGACGGTGCCGACGGTCGAGCCTGGACTGGTGAGCATCGGACTGTCGATAGTCGCACCCGCGGCCACTGTCGCTTCCTTCGCGAGTTTGGCCAGTCCAAAATCGAGTACTTTTGTGCGGCCGCGAGATGTGATGAAAATGTTCGCTGGCTTAATGTCGCGGTGAATGATTCCTTTTCGGTGGGCGGCGTCGAGAGCGTCCGCAACTTGAATGGCTATGTCAAGAATCTGGTCGTTGGTGAACGGCCTTCCCAGAAGCCGCGCGGACAAGGGCTCGCCTTCGAGTAGTTCCATCGCGATGAACGGCTGGCCTTCATGCTCGCTGATTTCATAGATCGTGCAAATATTTTCGTGATTTATAGAGGAGGCGGTCCGCGCCTCCATGCGGAAGCGCTCGAGCGATTGCGAGTTCAGGGCCACGTCGCGAGGCAAGAACTTCAGCGCAACTCTGCGGCCCAGCGTGAGGTCCTCGGCTTCGTAGACCACCCCCATACCGCCGCTGCCCAGTTCACGAACGATTTTGTAGTGCGAAATAGTTGAACCGATCAAGGGAGACCCGTAGGGAAGCAATATTAAGGAGTGGCCAGAGGCAGGTCAACTGAGGACATTACCCCGCGACAGCCCTTTGCTGGCTATTCTTCTAATCTTATTTTTCCAGAAAGTCAGCAAACGCGCCGATCTTGGCGTAGTACACACGCAGGCTGCACTGCTTCGGGCTCATGTGGGCAAACGAGAGTTGGAGTTGTTTGACCGGATCGGGAATTTCGCCAACTTCCATCGGGGCTCGCGCAACATCCTGCGACGAGTTGTAGGCGGCGCCGGCAGTCACATTCTTGTTCACGATCACAGTCCAGTTTTTCCTGTCCGGAATCAGATAGACGGCATACGCGCCAATTGTGATTTCAGAGCCACCCAGAGTCAGTGGGACCTGTACGAAGAGCGTGATACCGGGAGCCCAGACCCGGCCATTCTTTGGCTCCTCCTTCACGCTCGGGTTGTATTGGATGCTAACTTCGCCGCCATCCTGGTAATCGCAATAAGCGGTCTGAGTTGTCTGTGCCAGCCCCCTGGCAGCAAAAATGATGAAGACGCAAAGCAGCGAAAGCAACGCGCGCATTCCCGATTTCCTTTCCGCAATAATGTAACACCCAGTGCAAATCCTGGAACCGATTTGCTTCTGACGAAGGGGCGAAAGTCTTGAAAGTCCCATTTTGGCCCCGGTCGGTCTTGTTCTTCGGTTACGTTCTCACGGTGCCAGGACGTTGTTAGGGTTTGGATAGGGAAAGAGGCCCGACATGTCCAAATCTGGTGCGTCGTTGAAGGTGCTTTACGGTGAGCTGAACGAGCAGGTCTTGGCTTCAGAGGCGGTGGTGCTTGAGAAGGCTGGCCACACGGTGCAAACTGCGGTGGGACGCAAAGCTGTGCAGGATGCATTGAGCAAAGACGCCTTCGACCTGGTGGTCCTTGGGCCGACACTGACACGAGACGACCGGCATCATCTTCCTTACATGGTGAAGAAGGCGCACGCCGAAACCCGAGTCCTGGTGATGCACACTGACGGGTCGCGGCATCCCTATGTCGACGGCAATATTGACACCGGGGAGAGCATGGAGCGACTGCTGGAGAAGATCAACGCGCCGCAAACAAAAACTGCGGCGGCTGCCGCAGGACGCTAGAAGATTTTTTTACATCGCAGTGCAAATGGTGGCGGCGGCTGTCCCCACACGAGCCAGAGTGTCGTAAAATTTCTCCTTTAACATCTCGTAGGAGAGAACTTTCTCGCATGGACAGCGCAGGGCAAAACGGCCAGACCAGTCGCCGCGTTTATGTCACCCTTACCGGACTTCCTCTGCTGATCGACCTGGAGTGGCCCTTTCATCGCTCCGGCTCAGGAGCGGACTTCTGGGTACTGCATGGCGATATCAAGTTGGGGAACTCCGATGGCTTGCATGCTCCGGTGTCGGTGAATCTATCTGCCACGGTGCGCGAGGTGCTGCCTTCGCTCGAACCGCACGATGTGGAAGGACCAGTCATCAATGCGCTGCGCAAGGAAGTGGACAAACGCCAGTTGGAGTTCGTGAAGTCGGGCAAGCTGGTTCCGGTTCAATTCTCCAGCCGCTACTACGATTTCAAACGCAACAAATGGGTATTTGGCAAAGCCAGTGACGAACAAATTGCCCTGCAGGTCATGCGCAAAGTTTTCTGGCATGCGAAGCTGATTGGCGGAAACGTCTGGGTTGGTGATCCGACTGATGCGCTTTACGCTGAGACGACCGTGCCGCATGTGCTCGAATCCGCGCGTCAGCTTTCGGAATCGGGGTTAATGACGCTAGAGGGCGATTGGGCGTCGGCCAACGCCTCTCTCATGGCGCAAGCAGAAAAGTTTGAGGCGGACATGAGCGCGGCACTCGGGGAGATAGCAAAAAAGCACGCCTTCGAGAGAGGCTAACTGCTCGCTAGATCAGGGAAAGTCAACATCCAGGGCGTAGATTTCCTGCGTACTCGCGTCGCGCACAAACAACGCCGAGCCGTCTGGCGCCAAGCCGCTCCACGATCCCCAGTATCCGAGATAGCGGCGCAGACCGTTCAAGCTGAAGAGGTCCTCGGGATGGTTCTCGCCGACCTTAATGCGGCGCCACTTGGGATTAACTGTAGCGAAGTTGTCGTAGTACACGTAGCGGCTGTCCGCCGACCAGTGCGGATAATTCACATTGCTGGCCTCGGTCAGCCACTCTGACCACTTTTGCGTGCGGAAATCATAAAGCATGAGTTTCTTCGAGCCCTCGACACTGAGGCCTAGCAGGTAGTGGCCGTCGGGAGACCAGCGCGGGGAAAACAGGCCGGTGGAGCCGGGCAAGGTGGAGGTCTGGCGGGTCTTCATATTCACCAGCTGAATATCCTTGGTCCCGGTATTCATCGCGGAAACACGTCCGAAAGCAAGCTGGGTGCCGTCGGGAGACCAGGTAGCATCCACTTCACCGACCTGTTCCGGCAACAGCTCCTCAGGCGATCCGCCTTGTGCGGAAACCAGGAAGATCTTCCAACGCTTTCCAAGTTGAGTGGCAATGTAAGCGATTTGAGTTCCGTCCGGAGACCAGCTCGGAAGCGAAGCTACCGCAGGGGGATAGGTAAGCTGTAGCCGCTCGCTGCCATCCACCCGGCTGCGCCACAGCTGGTAGTCCGGAACGGTGATGTACGTGACCCACTTGCCGTCGCTTGAGAAAGTCACTTCACTGGCCGATATCCCTCCGAGAAAAGGTACAAACTGCTTGGTTGCGGCGTCATAGCGGACGAGTTCGCCGCGCTGCTGTACGCCCTGCACAAACAATTTGCGGCCACTGACATCGGGCACGACCGAGGAGTACGAGATCGGACCAGTCGTCAGTTGGACGGGTGTGTGGGAGATTTTGCGGAAAATGCTGGTCGGTTCCGCAAGCGCAAAAATGTTTCCTGCCTGGCCGGTGGAACTTTCGAAAACATAGTAGCGTCCATCCGCGGTCCATCGGCCGCAACATTCGACGGGCGGAGTATGCCATTCCGCTAGCAATTGATGCAGATTGGAACCGTCGGTGCGGACTTCCCACAAGGAGGTTGTATTTGCCTGGCCCCGAAGCGAAAAGCGAATCCGGCTTCCGTCGGGAGAAAAGCCGGCAGCAAAGGCGTAACCGGGGCCCGACGCAACAGGGTGTGGAGAAGACCCATCGCTGTTCGCCAGGTACAAGTCCGCCCCCTTCGTGAACACCATTTGTTTTCCATCCGGCGACCAACTACCAAAACTACCCAGAACTTCGCCCAGGCGTCGGGGAGAACCCGTGGGCAGGGGCAACGTCCACAAAGGCGTTTCTCTGGTACCCGTCGGCACCATGCTGCCGACCAGCAGTTGGGAATGGTCAGCCGAGATGTCATCGATCATCATGTTCTCGACTGCCGCCGGAATTGCGGAGGTCTCGCCACCGCTTGCGGAAACCTGGGCCAGAACTAGACCCTCGGGACGGAATTGGGTGACATAGATACGCGCGCCATCCGTCAGCATGTTTCCCATGACATAGCCGTCATGGGTGATCTGCGTAGTGCCTGTGACTTTCGCCGGGCTGACCGGGAAGAAGAACCAGCCCAGAGCTGCGGCCAGCAGCACGACTGCTGCTGCGGCGATCGGCCAAAGCCAGCGACTCTTCGGTTTTGGAGCTTGCGTGGCAGCGGCAACCGCAACGCTCACTCTGCCCGAGGTTGTGTCCCGCTTCAGCCGCTTCAGGTCGGCACGGATTTCGGCCGCGCTTTGATAACGAATCTCGCGGTCCTTCTCAAGCGCCTTGTGAATAATGTGACCGAGCTCTGCCGGAAGATCGGGATTAAGCCGCAGCGGCGAGGCGGGGTCCTTGTTCAGAACAGAATCGAAGATGGCAGCCGTGCTGTCGCCACGAAAGGGCAGCGTTCCCGTCGCCATCTCGTAAAGCACCGCGCCAAAGGAAAACAAATCGGTGCGAGCATCGAGCTCCTTGCCCAGCGCCTGTTCCGGCGACATATAAGCCACGGTTCCCAGAGTGCTGCCCGGGCTGGTGAGGTGAGGATCATCCGTAAGGGTTGCGACCGTGGCTCCGTCTGGAGTCGTCAGTGCGCGTGTTTTCGCCAACCCAAAATCAAGAATCTTGGCGTGGCCGCGCTCGGTCACAAACAGGTTCGCCGGCTTGATGTCGCGATGAACGATTCCTTTGGTGTGGGCCGCCTCGAGCGCGTCAGCAATTTCGATAGCGATATCGAGCAACTTCTCCAGATCGAGTGGCCGACCCTGGATCACGTCCCGCAGAGTCTTGCCTTCCAGATACTCCATCACCAGGAAGACGCGGCCCTCGTGTTGGCCAATTTCGTAAATTGTGCAAATGTTCGGATGATTCAGAGCGGAAGAGGCACGGGCCTCCCGCCGGAATCGTTCCAGCGTCTGCGGGTCATTCGCCAGGGCTTCGGGAAGAAACTTAAGGGCGACAAAACGGTTGAGCTGGATGTCCTCAGCCTGGTAGACCACACCCATCCCACCGCCGCCGAGCTTGCTCAGGACACGATAGTGAGAGATTGTTTGCCCAACAATCGAATGGAGATTAGACACCTTCACACATCTTAGTTAGCAGGAGAAAGATGGTTTGGACGACAGCAGAAGGCGACGCCGAGCCGCAAATTTAGCCTTGTTTCACTCCGACTGCATTGCCTCAATTATCTGAAAGAGCTGGCTGGTGTCAGTGACTTCGACGAAGGGCCGCGCAGGGTTTCGGCTGCCCACAACGTAGATGGTGGGAGTGTGCTGGATGTTCACTTTGCGGCCGATCTCTTTATCGGCATTGACTTGGGCTGCAAGTTTGCCTTGAGGATCCAGTACAAAAGGCAATTGCACCTTATGGTCGGCGGCAAACTTTTGCGCGAAGTTTTGCAGATTGTCCGGAGTAATCTCAGGCTGGTGTTCAAAAATGTACGCGCGGAACTGGTCGCCGAGCGCTTTGGATTGGGTCTCGAAGTATCGCGCAATCACTGCTGCATTAAAAGACCAATTGTGCAAGGGCAGCGGAAAGTCGCGATGGATAAGTGGAATCTTGTGCGCGCGGGCGGCTTCCGCTTCCAAAGGCGCATCGCTGCGGCATTTGGGACACTGCAGATCCTCAAAGACGATGAGCGCAACTTGTGCGCCTTTGGGCGGACGGAGCAGCGCCGGGTCTTGGCCGACGGCAAAGGAACTCAGGGACAGGAGCAGCGCAACGTAAAGCGGAAATCGGTTCTTCATATAAAAGGTTGGATGCAGGTAATTGTTAAAATTTATCGTAACCGAAGTCTGGTTCGGGCGACAATCCCGTGTAGAGCGGACACCACTATCCGCCTTTCTACCTTCGAACATTAAGAGCCACTGTAGTTAAACGAGGGTAAGCTGCCGCCGTTCCAGCGCCAGAAGTTTTTCTTTAATCGGCAGACCGCCGCCATATCCGGTGAGCTTGCCGTTTGAGCCAATCACGCGATGGCAGGGAATCACGATGGGAATGGGATTCGAACCATTGGCTAGGCCCACAGCACGGCTTGCCTGCGGATTGCCGATCCGTTTGGCCACCTCTCCGTAGGAGGTGGTGTTGCCGTAAGGGATTTTGAGCAGCTCTCCCCAGACCTTTTGCTGAAAGGTCGTGCCTGCTGGCGCGAGTGGGAGATCGAAAGTTTCAAGCTCCCCGGCGAAGTAAGCGCGAAGCTGGCGGATAGTTTCGCTGAGGGCTGCCGCATCTTCCCGCCACTCGGTTTTCGGCACAGCAGGGCGTCCGCCTTTAGCGAATGTAATCTGACTAAGTCTGGAATCCTCCGAAACCAGCATCAGCGTGCCAATCGGTGATGCAAGCTGAGCGTAGAAAATCGGCATCTTCAAATCACCGCTGCCTGTCCCCGGCGCTTTGCCTGGATTTCGATGTACACGTTCACCAGCGAAACGGCGGCTGGCGTTACGCCTGGAATGCGGGACGCGTGGCCTACAGTGCGTGGCCGAATTTTAGTAAGTTTCTCTTGCATCTCGCGCGACAGGCCGCTGACTGATTTGTAATCAAACCATTCCGGGATATTGCGCTGCTCGGCCTTCTTCAGGCGGTCGATTCCGCGCTGCTGCTGCAACAAGTAGCCTTCATACTTGATCTCCGTTTCCACGGACTTCAACTCATTGCGAAGAACGGAAGGCAAGTGGTCCGTGGTTGGCAAGTGGGCAGAGTCTCGGTCGAAGAACTCGGGCGCAAGTTCGCGGAGTATGGGGACAATGTGCTCGACTGTGATTTCTGGCCGCTTCAGAAGCTGGGCGAGCGACGAGCCTGTAGTCCCAGCGAGGTCGGGGACGGGCGCCTGAGCATCGAAGTGGAGCTTCTCGATCATCTCGGTTGTAAGCCGGGTCTCTTCCAGTAACTGTTTCGTCTTCTTCTGACGCGCTTGCTTGGCGAAGAAGTCGGACCACGCTTGGTCGTCGATGAGCCCTACTCTTCTTCCGTGCGGAGTGAGGCGGCGGTCGGCGTTATCAATGCGCAGGTGCAAGCGAAACTCGGCGCGGCTTGTGAACATCCGGTATGGCTCGTTTGTACCTTTCGAAATAAGATCGTCGATCAGGATGGCGGTGTAGGCCTCGGTGCGGTCGAGGATGAGCGGCGTCTCTTCCTTCACCTTCAGCGCGGCGTTGACTCCGGCCATCAGGCCCTGACAGGCAGCCTCTTCGTATCCGGAAGTCCCATTAATTTGTCCAGCCAGGAAGAGTCCGGCGATCTGCTTAGTTTCGAGAGTGCGTTCCAGTTCGGTCGGATCGATCGCGTCATACTCGATTGCATAGCCGGGGCGCAGCATCTCTACGGTTTCCAGGCCGGGAACCGACTTGAGGATCGCCATTTGCACTTCAACCGGCAGCGATGTGCTCATACCATTGACATAAATTTCGTTTGTGTTCAGGCCCTCAGGCTCGAGAAAAAGCTGATGCGTGGTCTTGTCGGGAAACTTGACGATCTTGTCCTCGATCGAAGGACAATATCGCGGGCCGATAGATTGAATCTGACCGCTATACATAGGCGAGCGGTGTACGTTCTCGCGAATGATGCGGTGCGTCTCCGGCGTAGTCCAGGCGATGTAGCAGGGCACTTGGGAATCGTGGTGCGCGACACGCTTGGTGCGAAAGCTGAAGGGCGTGGGATCAGAATCGCCAGGCTGAACCTGGAACTTCGACCAATCAATCGTGCGGCCATCCAGGCGCGGCGGAGTTCCAGTCTTAAGACGACATCCACGAAGCCCGAGCTTCTTCAGAGCTTCGCCCAGAAGGACTGCTGCTGGCTCCCCGGAGCGGCCAGCAGGGTACTGCTGCTCGCCGCAATGGATAAGTCCGTTAAGGAAAGTGCCGGTGGTGATGATGACGGCTTGCGCGCCGACGGTGCGGCCATCGCGGAGTTTAATTCCACGCACCGTGCGGGGGGAAGGGTCGTTGGCTCTTGGTGGTTGGTCGTCGGCTAGGTCAAAATCCCCACCCTCTCCAAAGAACGGAGAAGGGTGGGGCACCCGGTTTTCAAAGGTTTCGGCCAACGATCGACGACCGCTCTTAGCTTGCCCTGAGCTTGAAGGGAGCAATGACGCTTCTCCCGACGACGGTCCTTCTAAAATCAGCTCCGCCACTTCCGCCTGCTTGATCTTCAGATTTGGCTGCGATTCCAAAACCTCTCGCATCTTTAGCCGGTAGGCCTGTTTGTCGCACTGCGCGCGCGGAGACCAGACGGCAGGTCCGCGGGAAGTATTGAGCAGGCGGAACTGGATGCCGACTGCGTCGGTGACCTCACCCATGATGCCGCCAAGCGCGTCCACTTCGCGAACGAGATGTCCTTTGGCGATTCCTCCGACAGCGGGATTGCAGGACATCTGCCCGATCAGATCAACGTTGAGGGTGTAGAGCGCAGTCTTCAGTCCCATGCGCGCGCAGGCTACAGCAGCCTCGCAACCGGCATGTCCCGCTCCGACCACGACAATGTCGAATTTTTCGGTGAATTCCATTTGTCGTCTCTATTCTACAAGCAGCTTGGATTTGACTACGAGATCGTCGGACAAGAGTGTCCGACCCACACGGTCATGGCTTGATATGGGTGAATATGGCTTCCTGCCAGTCGTCGGAGGGGAAATACCACTCGCTCGCGCCCGCTTCGTGATTGTTGCCGCCGGAACCGAAGCCGATAGTTGGATTGCGCCAGTAATCCATCCCCATTTGAAGTAAGGCACCCGTGGAAATTCGGACTCGAGCTCTCACCATGCAACCTTCGAGATGTCCAGGCGGGAGCGCTGCTCGGGGGGGGGCCGCCCAGAAGTGCCAAACACGATCCGGACGTGTGCCGACGCGCAGAATCACGACATGGTGCTCGGAACGGGCGAGCGGGATAGGATCGTGCGCGGTCAGTGCCGAACCAGGGATGCCTGCGGTAGAGGCCGCCCCGGACATCGCCACGATCATCGTTAAGGGTCACCTCACGGCCATCCACGCGGCCGGAGAGCGTGGTATGCGCAATTTTCAATCTGCGCTTTCTCATATCCGTGGACGCGAGTGTCGGCGATAGCGATTCCCCAGAGCATGGCGGAGGAGAAATTGGATGGGTTAGGGACAGGGTTAACGTACACCGACTTGTAGCGGACTTCATCCGGTATGCGGGAATCCACTTGGGCAAGTGATAAAGATAGGAATACGAAGCAGAACCATGGCAGAAGTGGAGGGACTGAACGCATCATGAAATCGTCTCACGGGAGAGCTTTTGAATCCTTCAGGAAGTCAGCATTTCTGGCGGCCAGATTCCCAAAGTTGAACTGAAGCACGCGTCGACAGTCGGCCTGTGTCTCTATGGTTCCTTCGTATTCCTTCGTGGTTTGACTGCTTTTCAGGGTTGCCGACAAAGCTTGTTGCTCGTAATATTGAACTTCTTCACGGAGACGAAATGACAACCCAAGAATTTTTCGACCATCTAGATGCCCGAATCGCGAAATACGACCTGCTTTGCCATCCATTTTATAAGGCGTGGAGCGCCGGGGAACTAACCCGCGAAGATTTGCGGGAGTATGGGCAGGACTACTTCCATCATGTTGAAGCATTTCCGGATTATTTACAGGAGTTCGGCTCGCGAGTTGCGGACGACCAGTTGCGCCGCGTAGTGCTCCTGAACCGGGACGACGAGATGGGATTGGGCGATGGTTCGCGGCCGCACTCGGAACTTTGGCTGGACTTTGTCGAAGGCATGGGCGGTGAGCGCGAGACCGCCCAGACACCGATTCCCGAGGTCGAAGAGCTGATGAACTGGTTTCATTCCGGCGCGCGCGAGGGTACTCCCGAAGAAGCGCTGGCGGCCTTTTATGCATACGAGTCGCAAGTGCCCCGGGTGGCCGCAGAAAAAGCTCGCGGGTTGCGCGAGATATACGGCGCTGATGAAAAGACCTACGAGTATTTCACGCTGCATACAACCGCCGACGTTTACCATTCGCGTACTTGGCGCCACCAGCTTGCAAAGCTCGTCGAAGGGAACCCCAAAGCCGCGGAGAGGGTACTGAACGCTGGTGAGAACGCCGCAAAAGCCCTATGGAACGCGTTGGATGGGATCGAGTCGGCGAGAATGGCACGAGCGGCGTAACCCACCGCTAGTTCACCACCGAGACTCAGAGGCACGGAGAAAACCTATTTGTTAGATCGAAAGCCTGAGTTAGAAGTGATCGTCTCGTACGGCGACTTTAGAAGTAGCTTACTCTGTGTTCTCTGTGTCTCCGTGGTGAAATGATTGTTGCATGCTCCGACTCGGCCAATCCCACTACGACGCTCTCCGCCAGCATGGCGAAGAGAGTTATCCCCACGAGTGCTGTGGTGTGCTGCTTGGACGCACGGATGAAGCAGATGACAGCACGCGGATCGTCACTTCCATCGCACGCGCCGGCAACACTCGCACCGACTCCCCGCAGAACCGCTACAACATCGATCCCAAAGAGCTGGTCCGCATTCAGCGCGAAGGCCGCGAACGCGGCGAGGACATCATCGGCTTCTACCACTCCCATCCCGACCACCCCGCCCAGTGGTCGCAAACTGACCTCGCCGAAGCCCACTGGTTCGGCTGCTCCTATGTCATCACCAGCGTGGAAAAAGGCAAAGCCGTGCTAACCAATGCCTTCGAGCTGACTGGCACGGACGAGAACGACAAGAAGCTCGTGGATGAGAAGATTGAAGTGGTGTGAACACAGCCCGTGTGGGTCGGACACTCTTGTCCGACAAGATTTGTTTAATGTGGCGCGGGCGCCCTCGGCCGCAAGATGGCAGAGACGACTACGACTTCCGCTTAGGAATCCCTTGCCTGAGGTGCTCCAGCACCCACTGAGCCCGCTTTGGCTTTGCGCCAGAAGTGCCTACTAGCTTTGTAATTTCTCCCTCGAATTGAGAATCTGTAACCCAGGGTGCGAGCGTGCAATACCGACGAAATTCGCCGTCTGGTTTTCGGGTCACGGATACGGGCGAAAATTACTTGCTGCAAACGTTGCTTCTGATCATCACTCAACGCCGTCCATCTAAGACGTTCTAAAATTTCTTGTTTGATATAACCCGAGCGGAAGACAAATGGGTCCAGTTCGAGGAAGAGCACCGCATCCTCGATGGCATCTCGATCATGAGCGTTGAGGCTAGCCAGTTATCCAGGCCACCGGGGAACGCCAGTTGGTCATAGGATTCGTGGAATTCGCGAGAAGCTTCGTATCGGATCCCATACGGACGGGTCTTCTGCGCGACTTCGACGTGTCGGGTGCACGGCGTTCGTAGAGCTCTCGAAGCCTCGCAGCATTGGATTCAATAACTTCTGCTTTGTTCATCACTCGTGTTTGATAATTCTATGCTTGTCATTTCGGTGCCGGCTCCCACTGATCGAAGGTTGGACAAGAGTGTCCGACCCACACGGGCATCGCTGAATCCAGGGAGCTTTCTGTGGCATCATCTATGCATGCCCAAGATCCACATTCCCACGCCCCTTCGCCAGTATGCCGGCAAGCAGCCTGCCGTCGAAGTCACAGGCACGACTGTCGGCGAGGCCCTGAGTGGACTCGTCTCCCAGCATCCCGATCTGCGCCGCCATCTTTATACGGACGAGGGCAAGCTCCGCTCTTTCGTCAACGTTTACCTGAACGACGAAGATGTTCGTTATCTGCAGAAGGACGCAACCGCCGTCCAGGACAGTGATAACATTTCGATAGTGCCTTCGATCGCGGGAGGGAACTGTTGATCGTGGAGCGACGGGCGTCCTCGCCCGTAAAATTGACGAATCGTCGAATTTGAGGATTTTCGAATTGAAAATCAGATGCGTAATCCGCGGTTGTTGTCCTCTCCGGAAGTAGTCCGTTCAATTCGTGAATCCGTAAATTCTTAAATTCGCAAATTTCATCAAAGGAAACATGGCCACATTAGCCGACATCGCGCCTGTAACGCTCAACAACGACGAGATCCTGCGCTACTCGCGCCACCTGATCATGCCCGAGGTCGGCATGCAAGGACAGCTCAAGATCAAAGCCGCAAAGGTTCTCTGCATTGGCGCCGGAGGCCTAGGGTCTCCACTGGCGCTCTATCTCGGCGCGGCGGGCGTGGGCACGCTAGGCATTGTTGACTTCGATGTGGTGGACTACACCAACCTTCAGCGGCAGATCATCCACTCCACCGACGACGTGGGGCGTCCCAAACTTGATTCCGCCGCCGAAAAGCTGAAGGCGATGAATCCGTTTTTGAATATCAAGAAATTCAACATGCGCCTGTCGAGTGACAACGCCCTCGAGCTTTTCAAAGAATTCGACATCATCTGCGACGGCACCGACAATTTTCCGACGCGCTATCTCGTCAACGACGCCTGCGTGCTCACCGGCAAACCGAATGTTTATGGCTCGATCTTCCGTTTCGAAGGCCAGGCCAGCGTCTTCGCGAGGGAAGAAGGCCCGTGCTACCGCTGCTTATATCCCGAGCCGCCACCGCCGGGACTGGTCCCTTCATGTGCCGAAGGCGGAGTGCTGGGAATTCTGCCGGGGCTGGTCGGCGTCATTCAGGCCACGGAAGCCATCAAGCTGATTCTCGGCTCCGGCGACCCACTTATCGGACGTCTGCTCTTAATCGACGCGCTGGGCATGAAGTTCCGCGAACTCAAGTTGCGCAAGAATCCCGATTGCCCGGCGTGCGGGAAGAATCCCACGATCACCAAGCTGATCGACTATCAGGAGTTTTGCGGAATTCGTGGCGAGGAGGCCCCGGCCGAAGTGACCACGTCCGAAATGCAAGTGGAAGATTTGAAGAGGCACCTCGACCGTGGCGACGACCTTTTCATCCTCGACGTGCGCGAGCCGCATGAATACCAGATTTGCAACATTGGCGGACACCTGATTCCGCTGGGCGATCTCCCCAAACGCGTGCACGAACTCGACTCCAGCCGCGAAATCGTGGCCCACTGCCGCAGCGGAGTGCGCAGCGCGAAGGCTGTGAACTTCCTCAAGCAAGCGGGATTCAAGAAAGTCCACAATCTCGCAGGAGGAATCCTGGCCTGGGCCGACCGGATCGACCCCAAGATGCCGAAGTACTGAGGCCTGCACTGACTGAAGATCCAAACCCAGAACGCCCTCGCGGCGTCACCGCAATCGCGGTCATCTTCTTTCTAGCCGCGGCTTATCTGCTGCTTCTCGGCCTGATCATGTTGATCAGTCCCGGCAGCGTTTCCATGACGCTGGGTGCGCCGTTGCTCCACGGTCTTGAGTTGTCCGGACCGTACATGTTCCTTCTGGCTGCGGCATTGGGCGCCGTCGTTGGATATGGCCTGTTCCGGTTGAACAATCTCGCCCGACGCGCCGCGATCATGATCGCTCTGGCGGGAATGGTCATGCTGATCCCGAAAGTCTCTGCCGACGCGGCTGACATCTCGCCCAGATTCTTCGTTGCCGGCTCGGCCCTAATCATCAGAATGATGATCGTCTGGTATCTCTGGCAGCGCTGGACGGCAGAAAAGTTTCATTGATAAAAAATGAACAGTGTGAGGACAGCCGCCCCTTCGACAAGCTCGGCTGTCTCGGTCGCAGACCCGGCTTGACTCTAAGCTGTACGGCGGAAAACGAGTTGGATTAAAGTCTGTCGCCTTAAAATTTCCGGCACGAGCCGCCAAAACAGCTCTCTCCAACTCCGTACGAGTTTCCGCAACGACCGCAGTTCTGTGCATCACTGATGAAGTCGGCGCTGCTCATACACCGTCCCACGCAGGACGCATATCCAAGTGCACAGGAGCAGAAGTTACCCCTGCATGACTCGTTAAACGAGCACCGGTTCCCGCATCGGCCACAGTTTTGGTCGTCGTTGACGAAGGTGATGGTGTCCACACACCGCCCCTGACCATTCCTGGCCCACCGTGCAGCTTGTAGGTCCGGCGCTGGGCGCGGCTGGAGGTGTTGTCGGCTGTGGATATCTGCCGGTGCACCCAACCAATAAGACCAGCAAAATAAGGCTTGAGTTTGCCTTCAGGGACGTTCTCCAGCTGCGATTTTACTTCAAAAGGTGGAGAAACCATTTACGACCGAACCGTTTCCTTCTCCCCCACCCTCTTGCTGACTTCAAACTTCATCTTTCCCGTTTTCTTGTCGGCGTCCACCACTACGTGGTCTCCATGCAGCACTTCGCCGTCGAGGATCTTCAACGCAAGAGGATCCTGAATTAGCTTCTGGATGGCCCTTTTCAGCGGCCGCGCACCAAAGTTGGGATCGTAGCCCTCCATGAACAGCAGCTCGCGAGCGGCATCGGTCAACTCAAGCGATATCTTACGGTCCGCCAGCAGGCGACGTACATCTTCCAGGCGCAGCTCCACAATCTTTACCAGTTGCTCCTTGCCCAACGGCCTGAAGATGATGATGTCATCCACCCGGTTCAGGAATTCTGGCTTGAAGTGCGCGTGCAATGTGTTCATCACCTGCTTCGAAGCCTCGTCAAAACCTTGCTCTGATCTCAGGCCTTCAGCTTGCAAGAAAGCCGAGCCCAGGTTCGAAGTCATGATGATGATTGTGTTCTTGAAATCCACCATGCGACCCTTGCCGTCGGTCAGCCGTCCATCGTCCATGATTTGCAACAGGATGTTAAACACGTCGGGGTGCGCCTTCTCGATCTCATCAAAGAGCACGACCGCATAAGGATGCCGGCGCACCTGCTCGGTGAGCTGCCCGCCTTCTTCGTAACCCACGTATCCCGGAGGCGCGCCAATCAGCCGCGCCACTGCATGCTTCTCCATGTACTCGGACATGTCGATCCGCAGCATTGCGCGCTCGTCATCAAACAAAAATTCGGCCAGGGCCCGCGCCAGCTCGGTCTTTCCAACTCCAGTCGGCCCCAGGAAGATGAATGATCCAATCGGGCGCTTGGGATCGCTGAGGCCGGCGCGGGAGCGTCGAATCGCATTGGCCACGCGTTCAAGCGCGACATCCTGCCCAACTACGCGTTGCCGCAGCCGCTCTTCCATCGTGACCAGCTTCTTGACCTCGCCCTCGAGCATCTTCGAAACCGGAATCCCCGTCCATTTCGACACAATGCGGGCAATGTCCTCCTCGTCGACTTCTTCTTTCAGCATGCGCGGAGTTGGGGCAGAGCGGCCGCCCTCGGCCGCTGTTTTTGATGTGACCTTAGCCAGCTCCGCTTCCGCCTGCCGCAGCAGTCCATAGCGAATCTCCGCCACCCGCTGCAAATTCCCCTTGCGCTCTTCGGTCTGTTCCTCCAACTTGAGCTGCTCGATTTTTTCTTTTAATTGCCGTGAGCGCGCAATCAGGTCTTTCTCCTGTTTCCATTTAGCCTTAAGCGCGTTCGATTTCTCGCGAACTTCTGCGAGTTCTTTGTCGATGAACTTCAAACGCTCTTTGGAATTCGGGTCGTCTTCTTTCTTTAAGGCCTGTTTTTCGATTTCAAGCTGCGTCGCGCGTCTCTCAAGCTGATCAATGTCGGTAGGCAAAGAATCAATCTGAATGCGCAACGACGCCGCGGCTTCGTCAACCAGGTCGATTGCCTTGTCCGGCAGAAAGCGGTCAGAGATATAGCGATGCGACAGCGTGGCCGCCGCTACAATCGCCGAATCTTTGATCCGCACCCCATGATGCACTTCATAGCGTTCTTTCAGCCCACGCAGAATCGCAATCGTATCTTCAACGTTCGGTTCGCCCACAAACACGATCTGAAAACGCCGCTCCAGTGCCGCATCTTTCTCGATATGTTTCCGATATTCATTCAGCGTGGTTGCGCCAATCGCGCGCAACTCACCACGTGCCAATGCAGGTTTCAGCATGTTGGAAGCGTCAATCGCGCCTTCTGCAGCCCCCGCTCCGACCAGGGTGTGCAACTCGTCAATAAAAAGGATGACCTTCCCCTGCGAGTCTTCGATCTCTTTCAGCACTGCCTTCAGCCGGTCCTCAAATTCTCCACGATACTTCGCCCCTGCCAGCATCGCACCCAGATCCAGCGCAACCACGCGCTTATTTTTCAAAGCTTCGGGCACGTCGCCGGAAACGATTCGCTGTGCCAGGCCTTCCACAATCGCAGTCTTCCCGACCCCAGGTTCGCCAATCAGCACAGGATTGTTCTTCGTCCGTCGGGAGAGCACCTGCACCACGCGCCGAATCTCTTCATCACGTCCGATCACCGGATCGAGCTTGCCCCGCCGCGCCTGCTCAGTCAGATCGCGAGCATAGCGCTCCAGCGCCTGATATTTTGCTTCGGGATTCTGATCAGTGATGCGCTGCGATCCGCGGACTGCGGTCAGGGCCTTCAAAATCGCATGGTGCGTCGCCCCATGACGCGCCAGAATCTCCTGCGCAGAATCGCGCTTGAGCTGAGTGACTGCAAGCAGAAGGTGCTCGGTCGAGACGTACTCGTCTTTGAAGTTATCGGCTTCCTTGAAGGCGCGATCAAGAAGCTGGTTTGCGGCCTGAGATATAGACGCCTGTGCAGCTCCGCCTGAAACTTTCGGCAGCCGCTCCATTTCCTGGTAAATCTCGTTCAACACCAGTTGCGGCCCGATGCCGATCTTCTCCAGCACCGGAGGCACAATGCCTTCTCTATCTTCCAACAGCGCTGCCAGCAAATGCAGCGGCAACACCTCAGGATTGCCGTGCTCCGACGCGAGTTCATTCGCGCGCTGGACTGCTTCCTGCGCTTTTACCGTCAATTTGTCCCAGCGAATTGCCATGATTCACCTATTCGATTCCGATCCGGGTCTTTCAGGCCATAAACAGGGCCTCGCCTTTCATTTTAGGCTTGCTCGGCAAAGGCTTTCCCCGGATCGCACTATCGATAAACTTTAGGAGCCACTCCCCTGACTTCACACGGTCATCCCAGATGACGTCCTTGCTTTCACGAACATGATTGAGCTGCAAGAACTCACCCTGAATATTCACCAACAACGACTTAACGACCTCTCCTCGATGGGCATCGAAGATGAGTGTGTCAGAAAAATCAGCGCCGACATAACTCTCACTCAGGCTAATGAAATAACAAAGCCCACCGAATAGCCTAATGATCGCGTCCACACGTCCACCCTCGTTTTGCCCCTACCAGGAGTACGGAATGGTGATGCGGCCCCTGACGACAGGCATCGAGGAAACCCTCATCAAGAAAGAGTCTTGCCCTGGCCGACCTGCAGCCGTTCTAACGTAGGACCTCGACTCTCCCAAAGTGTCTCCGCTAGCGAACGCCACCCCTATTCGGAACGCCAAACCGACATAAGCAATCTTGGTCGATAGCCGAAGCATGTCAGCCTAGTCGATGAAATCCAATTGTCCAGAGAAAGAACCTTCCACAGCAAAGCCAGGAGTTGTTTCCCCCTTTTCCCACCCATCCTTTCGCAGTTGCTCGACCTGTTCCTCTGAAACGTGATGGGCCACCATTTCCCTTACGCCATCTGATCCGACATGCTCGGTAAAGATCGGCTTCAATTTAAGGGTGCCGTTACCTAGCAAGCGTCCATCGAGTGATTTGCCATCAACTTCGACTGTGGCGTCAACGTGGGGCACATTGCCATAACGATCGGGGATACGGAATATATGCCGAAGATGGGCGAAACGGCCTACGACCTCCTGCTCAAACTCCCCTGAAAAGCGGTTGTTGCAGGCCCGGCAAGCAGCGTCCTTAACGACAAGATTTCCCCCCAGAGCTGCCGGAAATACGTGCTCGTCGGTGAGGTCGTTGCTTTCCGTAAGGCAAAAAATGCAGCTTGGCATACGGACTTATCTACAGCTCCCAAGTCAAATGAACTAGACAAAAAGGGAGGCGCTCGCCACTGCCGCCTCCCTTCTGAGAAACTGTCCGAGCTTCGCTCGACCGGGCGGACGAGGGCGTCCGCCCTTACATGTTTTCGTGGTTATGCAGCCTTGCCAGCGCCCTTGCCTTCCAGGACGTGCTCACTGCCTACGTTGACTTTGATCTGCTTCGGCTTGGCTTCGGCTTTCTTGGCAAGCTGGACCTTCAAGATCCCTTTGTCATAGTTGGCCTGAACGCGCTCCGCATCCACCGTATTCGGAAGCGTGAAGGAGCGAGTGAAGCTGCCATACTGCCGCTCAACCCGGCGGAAGTTCTCTTCTTTCTCTTCCTTCTCGAACTTGCGCTCGCCGTGCACGACCAGCGTGTTGTTCTCGATCCGGACATCGATGTCTTTCTCCTCAATTCCCGGAACCTCAATCTTCAGCGTGATGTTGTGGTCGTCCTCGTAAACGTCCACTGGCGGCGCAAACGTCGACGTGGTCAGCGCCTCTTCCCGCACGTCTCCGGACGAGTCACGAAACAAACGGTTCATACGATCCTGCAGTGTGGTGAATTCACGGAATGGATCCCATCGAGTAATAACTGTCATGTCAAACCTCCTGAATCAGAATTTCTAGAATGTTGAGTTAAATGGCTTGTCTGCTGTAGTTAGCCACTGCCTTATTGCAAGCCAATCATAAAATATTAGCGTCCTACTGTCAAGTACTTTCTTCAACTTACAACTGCCATAAGGCATTTCAAGTAAGCAGTTTCCGGTATGCTGAGGACTGTCGGATGGTCTCTTGCCTGCCCCCGGTTTTCCAGGAGACGAAGAATTCTGTGGGAATCGAGCGCGGCAGCGGAAACCGCTCCCAGCAGATCATTCGTGCTGACGTGGTAAGAGCAAGAGCAGGAGACCAGGATTCCTCCCGGCCGCACCATCTTGAGCGCCCGCAGATTCAGTTCTTTGTACCCGCGCATTGCAGTTTGCAGATTGTGCTTGGTCTTGGCGAACGCCGGAGGATCGAGCACGATGCAGTCATACTGTTTCCCAGCGTCCGAATAATCCCGCAGCAGGTCGAAGGCGTTCGCCTCAATCCACTCAATCTCCTGTCCGTTCAGAGCAGCGTTTCGCTCGGCCACTTCCAGAGCTGGACGCGAGCTGTCCACGCCGGTCACTCGCGAGCAATTTCGCGCCATATGCAGCGCGAAACTACCCTGGTAGCAGAAGACGTCGAGGGCTTCCCCTCGGGCGTATTGCGCCGCCGCCGCATAGTTCTCTCTCTGATCGAGAAATGCGCCGGTCTTCTGTCCTCCTAACGCTTCGAAAATAAAGCGCACGCCATTCATCTGGAATTCTGTCTGAACATGTGGCACCGGACGACGGTCCGGCACGGTTTTCGCCGGATCGGATGGAGATTCTGGAGCGACGGCCGTCTCGCCCGTCAACGGTGTTGATTCGTAAATGACGCCGCTCTCCTTATCCTCCAACTGCTCCAGCCTGCGCACTCGCAGATCCACTCGCTCGATAATCGTCGCCGGATTAAAAGTATCCCGCAGTTCAGAAACGACGACCCCCCGCAGCGCCACCGCGTCCATCGCCTGGGTCAGAACCTGCATGGAGAGAATGTCGTTGTAGCGGTCGACGATCAGCCCGGGAAGAAAGTCAGCCTCGCTGAAGATCACACGGTAAGCGTTGGTATCCCGAACAAAGCGTTCCCGGTAAACAATCGCAGCCCGAATCCGTTCCCGCACAAGTTGCTCAAGGTTGGAAACCGGCTTGGTCGAAATCATCCGCAACGCAATCTCGGAAGCCGTGCTGTACAACGCTGATCCCAAAGTCCGCGTGGAGAGTGCCCGTGTGGGTCGGACACTCCCTTCGGCTCCGCTCAGGACACTCTTGTCCGACAACTCCTGCACCTTCACTAATGCGCCGGGAGAAATGTCCTTGGCTTCGACAATATCCGACCGGTAAACCCAGACATGTCCGGAGCGAAGACGGTCCGCACCCCGGCGTGACACAACAACTCTGGGCTGACCGCCGCCGTTCGCGTCTCGTGGCATCGTCGAATCTTATCGCACGTGCAGGGTGTAATGGCTGTTTAGTACAATGTGGCGTTTCTCATCCGATCATCGAAACCGAAGGAACCCTGCGATGGAACACCTACCCCGGACTATTACTGGGACCTCTCCAAGTCTCAAACACGCATTGTGGATCGTGCCGCTCGTTCTCGCTTGCGCCTTGCAAGCTGTGGCGCGGGAAGAGAAGGGATCTAGCTTTGAAACACGAGGTGCGACCATCTACTACGAGATCATTGGTTCCGGCGCAGGTACGCCGTTGATCGTTGTAAACGGCGGACCGGGATTCGATCACGCATACCTTCACGCCTCGTCCGCATGGGAGTCGTTCGCCAAGAATCGTCGAGTGGTCTTCTTTGACCAGAGAGGCACTGGGCGGTCCACCTCATCTACTCAGGGACAGACATTCACCCTAGATGATCAGATCGATGACCTGGAGGCCCTGCGCGTTCATCTTGGGGCTGAGCGGATTGAACTGCTCGGGCATTCTTGGGGAGGGTATCTGGTGATGGCATACGCCGCGCGCCATCCCGACCGCATCTCGCATCTGATTATCGTTGACTCCGCCGCTCCGCTGTTCAAGGATACGATCTTCCTATTCGATGACGTGTTTCCAGAAGGCACTGAGCGTCAGCGGGCGCTGGACTTCCCCGAAGAAATGGGCGACCGGGCAGCCACCGACGCCAGCCTACGCGAATACCTAGCCATGCTCTTCTACTCGACCCAGAATCGAGACGCATTTTTGGCGAGCTTTTCTCCCAAATCCTACAACCGGGAGGTTAACAAAGCGGTCGTCGCCGACATTGGTCGCTTTGACCTTAACCCGGAGATCCGCAAATTTCGCTTTCCAACACTCGTCGTTACGGGGCGCTTCGACATGAACGTTGCCCCTCTAGTTGCCTACAAAATCCACCAGGCGATTCCGGGATCCCGGTTTGTGGTATTTGAGCACAGCGGCCATTTGCCTTTCGTCGAAGAGCCGGAGGCTTTCGTGCGTACGGTGGAGGAATTCCTTGCAATTGCTTCCACATCTGAGCGGTAAACCAACACGAGACAATGCCGGGCAGAGCGCCGGGCCCTTACTTCGCAACCAGCGTCGAATAGGCGCGGTCGATCATCTCTTCTCCAATGCGTTGCTGGAACTTCCTGAACGCCGGGAGATCATACAGGCGCATTCCGAGCTCTTGGGACGAGTCAATAGCCTGAGTTTTGTGGCCGGTTTCGCGGACAGCGGTGCTCAATTGGGCGGCTATGTCCTTATCAAAGCTTTCGGACACAACCACCGTTTTGTCTTGCCATAGTTGCACGATAACCGGACCTTCCTCCGTCGAGATCTGAGTAGATGAAACCGGGCAACCCGCGGTGGAGCAAGGACCGCCTGGCTCGGCCTTCGCCGTCTGATACCGACGTGAAACCTGGCCAACGTAAAACTTTGTGAACCGCTGCGCGGCTTGGGCCGAACTCCAGCGGGAGACATACAGCAACTTCAAATCAGCAGTGCTGGATGCGGCGGCAGACTTCTTTTGGAAGGCCACGTAAGCCCCTCCTTGCCAGCTTTTCGAGAGGTCGTCAGCGAGGGTCCGTGAGCCAAGTTGCCAAAGCAGGGCCCTGACGTCCAGTTCGCCAATGCTTCCGGAATCGTACAATTCGTAGGTCTCACCCAGCGTGACGCGCACATCCGGAAACGCGAGTGCGGGTAATTTTTCGTGGGCCAGGTACACTCGTGGCTGGATGACCTCATGGGTGCTGCGCGGCGGATTGGCAAATGCTCCGGCAAATGCCATCTTTTTTCCGCCAGCTTGCAGCAGCTCGCCTTCGAAAATCAGCCCTTCGCGGTACGGAAACTCTCCGGCGACGCGCATAATCATCGGCGCATCATGCATCATCTGAGAATCGATCGAGCCCTTAATCATGGGATCTTCCAGCCGATAAATCAGGCCAGGCGTGTTCTGCAAGTTGCGTCCTGAGGGTGCCAACAGATAATCCACGTATACGACTGTCGCCTGCCCCTCCACCACCGCTCGCCGCGCAGCGCTACTCTCGTCCGTGAGGTCTGGCTTGTATTCTTTGCTGCGATTTGAGTCTCCTACTTTCGCCCAAACCCGGAGGTCGTAATTCTGGTCCTGCAGTGCATGGGTCAACTCGTGGGCCAGGATTGCCTCTTGTTGTTGCAACGGTATCGTGTTGACCAGCGAAATGCTCTTGGTCTCGTCGTCGTAGTACCCGGCAAGCTCCTTGCGCTGGACTTTGATCATGAATTCCTTGAGATTGAATTCTCTGGGCAGCAGGCCAAATTTCTTCATGGTCAGCTCGGAGCGGGCGACGCGTTCCGAGTACTCCTCTTTGGCCATTCTTGCTCGAGCCGATGTCTCCACCTCCTCAGGGCTAACGAGTTGCCGCTTGATAGTCGATCGCTGCGGGAAACCGCTGTCTTCAGAGGCGAAAGCCGCAATGCGGTCCACCGCGCTGAACAGCTTCTTGGCCTCTTCCGGAGTTATCTTCGTATCTTCTGAATGGTCCTTACGCGCCTTGCGCGCCAGGTCTCCGAGGCTCTGACCCGAATCCTGGTTCTGTTGAAGCCGGTCAGGGCCAGTGAGGCTTTGGGGAAGTTCCGATTCCTGTGCAGAGAGCAGTGTGCCGAATAGACACACGCCAAATAGACACACAAGGAGAAGCCCATACGTCAGAAAAGTTTTCATGAAATGCCGCCCAAGTAGAACGTTGGCCTGTATTTTAGCCGGGCGGGAGACATGAAATTGTCGCAAAACGGGGTGGTTCACTTACGGAAGTAATCGGATCTGTTGGGAGTACTAGCTAGCTACAGTTGATGGAGAAGCGACCGAGTCTTTCTGGTGATGAGCTGCAGCTTCGGCCCGCGCCAAGTCCAAATCCCGCTGCAGTAGATCGAGCGCGAAGCTGGGAAGCTCCCCGCCCCATTCGTCCAACTCAGCCTCGCTCCAGTTTCCATTCAGGCGAACGGTGTCGGTGAGGTCCTCGGGAAACGCCTGCCGGTAGCCTCCTTCGCGCACGAATGTCTCGCCCAGCTTGCGTCCGGTGGCAGCGTCATACACCCGGCGATGCGCGGTGCCATCGGTATTCGAAAAACTTAAAAACACCTCGCCGCTCTCCCCATACTCGCCGCGATAGTACCAGGCCTGGCTGGCGTCGATCTTTGGATGCACCCGGCGCTTCGTGGCCCGTTCCACCTGCGGTGCCGTCGGAGCTTCTTTGGAAGGATCGTAATAAAGGATGCGCTGGCAGGAGTCGCAATAAATCAGTTTGCCACTGCGGACTTCGTTATAAGTTTGCGGACGCAGCACCACAGAGCATCCCATACATTTCTGGTCACGAACTTCCGCCAGCCCCGAGCCGCGGAATTTCAGCACGCGATCGTAGTGCCTGAGCAGATCCGAATCGACCGCCGCCCGGGCAGCATCGCGTTTTTCTGTCCACTCTGCCAACTCTTTTTCGTCCTGGGCGGTACGATCGTGTGCGATCTTCTTTTCCTTCTCGATCTCCGCGGTTTCTTCTTTCAGCTCAGCTTCTGCCGCCTTGACTTCTTTCTCGCGGACTTCAGCGTTGACCATCAGCTCAAGAATCTTGTCCTCATTCGCGCCGATTTCCTTTTCCGCGAACTGGATCTCGTGCAGCAACGCTTTGTACTGCTCGTTGGTCTTCACATCGAGCGATTGATCACGGTACTTGGAAATTTTCTGGCGCAGGTCGGTGATAGCGGTATCGTATTTTCGGCGGGCAGCATCGTCGGTCTTTACGGCAGACTTTGCCCTTTCCAAGGTAGCTTTGGTTCCGGCCAGTTGTTCTTCAATGGCAGCTACGCGCTTGGGAAGTTCGGCGATCTCCGCCTTCAACCGCTGGATTTCGCGGTCGGTGCGCTGCAACGTTATCAGGTGCTCTATCTCTGGAGACATCGGAAGACTAATATTGCAATTTTAGCACGCTGAACGGCGGCGCAGTTGGGGCGGTCTGTTCTTACTCCGGCGGACACAGGAGTGGGCGGCCTGCGCCGAGTGTGCGCCCCAGTGTAAACTTGCCAGTTTTATTCAACTGTGGCCGGCGTTCTGAACGGAGCTACCGATGAAACCATTCCTGCATTTGCTTGGCGTCTGCCCTCTCCTGCTGCATCTCGCCTTTTCGCAGACGACTTCAGGAAAGAAGCCTCTGACGATTGAAGCGATTTTCGCGGAGGGTGGCATTACCGGCCGTGAGCCGGAGACCATTAAATGGAGCCCCGACGGCAGCAAATTTTCTTTCATCCAGCGTGACGATTCCGGCGAACATGGGGAGCTTTGGTATGTCGACGCCGCCTCCGGAGAAAAGAAAGTCCTGGTCAGCGAAGTCAAACTGGCCGGGCTCGCCCCACCGGTAGAAAAAATCAAGAATGAACGGGAGAAGGAGCGCCTCACCCGCTATCACGTCGCCGCCTACGAGTGGTCCCCAGATTCCAAACATTTACTTTTCGATTCTCAGGGGCAACTGTGGTTGTACTCGCTGGAAAGCGGGACCGCTGTTCAGTTCACTTCGGCTCCGGATCCTAGCAGCGACCCCAAGTTTTCGCCCGATGGGAACCGGCTTGCGTACCTGCGCAAACACAATTTGTATGTGCGTCCCGCGAACGGCGGCAATGAGAAGCAACTCACCAAAGACAATGATGAGAATCTGTTGAATGGCGAAGTGGATTGGGTGTATGCCGAGGAGCTTGAAGTGCGCAGCGATTACTTCTGGTCTCCAGACGGCCGGGAGATTGCTTTTCTGCAGATGAATGAAGCCCGAGTGCCTGTGTACCCCATCGAGGATTGGCTGTCTCCGCGCTCGACGGTCGACATGGAAAAGTATCCGAACCCAGGCGATCCCAACCCTGCGGTCCGCCTAGGGGTAATCAGTTCGTCCGGCGGCAAGCCAAAGTGGATTTCGCTCACCGAGGATCAGGATGTTTATATCCCGCGTTTCGGTTGGGTCCGCGATGGCTTACTCTGGGCTGAGGTATTGAATCGCGCGCAGAATAACCTGGATTTGTATTTCGTAGATGCGCGCTCCGGCCGCTCCCGCAAAGTCTTGACTGAAACCGACTCTGGCGGCTGGATGTGGATCAACGATGACTTCAAAGTCCTGAAATCAGGAGACCGTTTCACCTGGTCGAGTTGGCGGGACGGTACCACGCAGCTTTATTTGTATAGCTTCGATAAGGCCAATCCGCTCGGCGTTGATGCCAAACTTGAGCGGCAACTTACCAAAGGCGACTTCGAGGTGTTAGGCACCTCGCGCCCCCACTCCGGTATTGAAGCTGTGGATGAAGCATCAGGAGTCGTCTATTTCACCTGTGACAAAGATGACCCGCAGCAGCGTCAGCTTTACTCGGTAAAGCTCGATGGCTCTGGCCTGCAGCGCATCTCGCAGGAAGACGGCACGCATGAATCTACATTTGACGATGATGGCAAGCACTATGTCGACGAATTCTCTGCCATCATGACGCCGCCCCGAATGTCGATCTGCACCATCGGTGGCTCATGCAAGAACGTCTGGGACGCAAGAAGCGTCGATGACTTTGACATCATCGCTCCCAAATTCGTTGACTTCAAGGCGGAAGACGGTACGCGGCTTTATGGCGAATTGCTAATGCCGCCTCAAGGCGTCGAAACTGTCGGAAAGCTTCCGCTCATCGTTTACATCTATGGCGGTCCGGCCGGACAAACCGTCCACAACGAGTGGCCCAGCGACCTGTTTAGTCAGATCCTGGTTCACAAGGGGTTCGCCGTTTTCACCGTCGATAATCGCGGCACACCAGGACGCGACCGCAAGTTTCAAACCGTAGTGCGGCATCAGTATGGCGCGATCGAGCTCAAAGACCAGCTGACCGCGCTCGACCAGTTATTCGCGCAGTACCCGCAATTGGATCGCGCCCGCGTTGCGATCTGGGGCTGGAGCAACGGCGGTTCCATGACGCTCTACGCCATGACCCACTCTGACCTTTTCAAAGCTGGCGCATCGGTTGCGCCGGTCACCGACTGGCATGACTATGATTCCATCTACACCGAACGCAACAACGGTCTGCCTAGCGACAAGAGCAGCACAAGTTATGCGGATATGGATCTGCCCAAAGCAGCAAGCAAACTGCATGGATCTCTGTTGCTGGTGCACGGCACCAGCGACGACAACGTGCATTTCCAAAACAGCGTGCAGATGGTCGAGGGGCTGATCCAGGCGGGCAAGCAATTCCGCTTTATGGTGTATCCGGGCAAAACGCACGGTGTCTCGGGAGCCACAGACCGCATTCACTTGTTTCACCTGATCGAAGATCATTTTGAACGCGAACTAAAATAGGCACATCGACGTGGGGACAGGCGCGCACCATATTACTCTCGGCGAGTTCGAACTGACTGCGATCTCTGACGGCGTGTACCTTCTCGATGGAGGGGCTTTCTTCGGTGTTGTCCCCAAGACGCTTTGGTCGAAGAAGGTCAGCGCTGATGAAAACAATCGCGTACCCGCAGGCCTCAATTCCGTTCTGGTTCGCACCGGAGACAAGAATATTCTCATCGAAACCGGAATTGGCAATAAGTTGCCGGAGAAAATGGCGAAGATCTACGGCCAGCCCGCCAAACTGCTCGACAACCTGAGCGCGATCGGCGTGTCGCCCAGTGACATCGACATCGTCATCAATACTCATCTTCACTTCGATCATTGCGGGTGGAACACAGTCCTTCGAGCTGGCAAGCCCGTGGCCACATTTCCGAAGGCTAAGTATTACGTGCAGGAAGGCGAATGGAAGCACGCGCACGCAAACCAACGGGACGCGATCAGCTATATGACGGAGAATTACGATCCCCTGGTCGAGAGTGGCCAGATGCAATTGCTGCGTGGCGACCAGGAAATTATCCCCGGAGTTTCTGTGAAAGTCTTTCCCGGCCACACACGCGACATGCAAGCGGTAATCATCCAGGGCGGAGGACAGACTGCGTGCTACATTTCCGATCTAATTCCCACCTCAGCCCACGGCGAACTCAACTGGGTGATGGCGTTCGACCTCTATCCTCTTGAAACCATCGAGAGCCGCTTGCGTTACTACTCTCGCGCCATCCCCGAGAAGTGGCTGACCATGTTCACCCATGATCCGGAAATTCCGTGGGCCCACGTCGAAAAGGATGAGCGTGGGAAGATGGTGGCCAAAGCGCCATCGTGATTGGCGGGTCGCTGAGCGTTGATCACTTTTGAAATCCGGCCAGAATAAGTAAATGGGTTCAGCGAGCGACCAAACCCGTATCGTTGTGACCGGCGCTGGGGGACACATTGGGGGCGAAGTGTGTCGGCAGCTTAAAAACAGCGGACTCAACCTTCTCGCTCTCGATCTATCTTCTGAGAGCGCAAACGACTTGGTGGCGTGCGACCTCAGAAAAGCGGATCACATTGCGCGGATATTCCAGTCCAATTCCGTCTCCGCGGTGATTCACCTAGCTGGCATTTTGCCGAGTGCGTTCCAGCGCGATCCTCTAACCGGAGTGGATGTGAATGTGAACGGCTCGGTTGAACTGCTCCGCCAGGCTGCGAAGGCGGGAACCAAACGCCTTGTCTTTGCCAGCTCCATGAGCGTCTACGGTTCATCCGCATCAACCCATCCCCTGACTGAAAATGACCCGGCTGCGCCAGACGAACCATACGGTGCATCAAAACGCGCCTTTGAAGTGGTGGGTGAAGCGCTCGCAAATGGGAATGCAATCGAATTCGTGGCTTTGCGCATCGCCAGAGTAGTTGGACCGGGAATCATGAAAACATCTTCTCCCTGGCGCTCCGAAATTTTCGAGCCGCTCCCTGGTCAAATGGCGATCAGTATTCCATTCGCTGCCGAGGCGGTGCTCTCGCTCGTGCATGTTGAAGACGTTGCGCGCATGCTCGTCCTTCTGGCAGAAGCTCCTGAAGTGAGCAGCTCTATCTACAACACGCCAGTTGAATTATGGAAAGCCAACCGGTTAAAAACAGTGGTTGAGGAAACCACGGGGATTCACGTTGAGCTGGAAGGTGGAGCCAACGGTGGCCCGATCTGTGATGGCTCCCGGTTCGCGCACAAGTTCGGATTTCGCCTTCGAGGATTGCAGAGTCACCTTTCTGATCGCGCTACTCAAATTTGAGAACTAGCGGAAGGGCGTTCTGGCCCACACTAAGCTTCGACCACGGTTGATCCGACTGCCAGACGTGCCTCAAAGAACTCCTCCACACGCTCGAGAATCTCCGGCGCGGTCTTCGAATCGTAGATGGCCTTGCGCAGCGCTGCTCCTCCCGGAACGCCGTGCGTGAACCACGAAGCAAACTGTTTCATCTTCCCGGTAGCATCTGGCAGCTCTTCTTCAATCAGCATCCGGAAATAAGTGCGAATCATCTCGTAGCGGTCGGCTTCAGAAGGCTCGTCGTAATGCCGCTCTGAGCCTCGCTCAACCGGGCAGGTGAGGGCATCCTTCGACAAGCTCAGGACAGGCTCTGCCCCTACGTGGCTTGTGTAGCCCCGGACGTCCTCGTCCGGGGACAGAGCCGCGCAATACTGCTGAATCTGTCTGAAGATCCACGGATTCGCCGGCGCCGTCCGTCCAATCATCACCGCATCGCATCCGGTTGCCTCGACCATCGCGCACGCATTTTCCGGCACACGGATGTCGCCATTCCCAATCACAGGAATCCTTACCGCATCTTTCACCGCCGCAATCCACTCCCAGCGCGCATTCCCGCTGTATCCTTGCTCGCGGGTGCGGGCATGCAGCGCCACGGCGCAGAGTCCGCAGTCCTCGGCAATTTTCGCGAGTTCCACGCACACAATCTCGTCGTCATTCCATCCCGCGCGAAACTTCACGGTGAAGGGAATCGTAACCGCTTTCCGCACCGCTTCAAAGATTCCGGCAATCCGCGGCAGGTCGCGCAACAGCCCCGAGCCTCCATTGCACTTCACAACTTTTTTCGCCGGACACCCCAGGTTCAAATCCACCAAATCGAATCCCAGGTCTTCCACAATGCGCGCCGCATCCGCCATCACCTGTGGATCGCTGCCAAAAAGCTGCGCCGAAATCGGATGCTCATCCTCATAAAAATACAGATAGCGTTTCGCCTTCTGGTCCCTCGCCCGCAGCACCCCGTCGGCCGACGTGAACTCAGTCATAATCAGCCCGCACCCACCCAGATTGCGAATGAATCGCCGAAACACGGTGTCTGTCACTCCAGCCATCGGCGCCAGCACAGTCGCGGGAGAAATCCTCACCGACCCGATCTGAACGGATGAGGGAACTCGTGCCTGTGTGGGTCGGACACTCCTGTCCGACAAACCTCCAGGAACAGCAGAGTCCTGCGTGTTGTCCCAAAACTTCTTCACAAACTCATTCTACTTTGCTTTGGAATTCGCCTGCGATTTAACCGCCGGCGGATCACTCCGTTCACCCGCCAACTGCGCATCCAAATCCCCGAGCGCCGATTCCAACATTTTCCGATGCCGCGGGTTCGAAGCTACTTCGAGCTGCTGCAATATCCGCTGCCGGGAAAGCTGTAGAGTCTGCCGTCGCTGCTCTGCCGAAATTTGCGCAGGGCTCAACTGGGGTTTTCTTTGTTCCGCCTCTGAAGTAGCCAACTCCTGTTGCTGCTCGACCGATTTGCTCTCCCACCCGCGTGCCATAACTACGATTTTAAGCCTGACAAAGCGATCCACTGTCGCAGCACGGTTCCTTGTCCGGAAAAAGCAACTACATAGCTTTCTCACGCATCTCTCGCTCGCCCAGTGGTATGCTTCTAGCGTTTTTTTGTGCCGCTCTCGTCTCACATCGGATCCTAAAGAGTCCTCAGAGGAGATAACAGCCATGCCGCAAACCGAGTCGATTGCGATGAAATCTCTTTCGCGTTCTAAGTTGAGCGCGTTCCTAGTCCCCTGCCTTCTAATTTTCGCCGCCACTACACTGAGCGCCACCGGCTGGCACACCAGCGGAGTGCAAATTGACAATCCCTCGGGCGCGCCTTTCATTATTACGGGCGTCAACTGGTACGGCTTCGAGACCACGGCGTACGTCGCCCACGGAATGTACACCAAGGACTACACCTTCATCCTGAATGAGGTGAAGCAATTCGGCTTCAACACCATTCGCCTGCCATTTTCGAGCCAAATGTGGGGAACCGACCCAATTCCCAGCAGTCACTACACCAGCGCCTGCTCCACCTGCAAAGGCAAACACTCCCGCGACGTCATGGCGCTGATCCTTAACTACGCTGGCTCAATCGGCCTGCACGTGATCCTTGACAACCACCGCTCCGAGGCTGGCAGTTCGAACGAAGCCAATGGCCTGTGGTACATCACCACCAACTCCAACAACTACCCGGAGTCCAATTGGACCAGTGACTGGGTCCATATTCTGGACTGGGTACATGGAGTTCAGCAGACTCAGGGCTCGACGGACACAGTGGCCGTGAACTACCTGGCTTCCGACGGATTTCCCGAAGTAATCGGGCTCGACCTGCGCAATGAGCCGCATACGGTCTGTACCCATACCGGGTGTAATTATCTCGGAGGCTCCACCTGGGGCACGGGCGACGGCATTGATCCAGCAACCAATCCAAACCCAAACCCATTCGCTCCCGCCTGCATTGCGTCTTCAACTTGCCACGACTGGCGCCTGGCAGCTGAGCGCGCTGGAGATGGCATTCTCGGCGAGGCCGCCAGCCACAGCTGGGACAATCCAATTATCTTTGTAGAAGGAATCTCGCAATATCCAACGGCAACCGGAACTCCCGCCAACGGCCCGTACGATTTCTACTGGCAGGGCGGCCAACTCCAAGGCATTAACGGCAACGCAGGAAACGCCGGCTCTCCCATCGTGCTAAACGCAGGCGGAACTTCTTCGAGCCTGGGCGCCGCCGTCAACAACCAGCTCGTTTATTCCGCCCATGATTACGGGCCAAGCCTCTTTGTGCAGCCCTGGTTCACCACAGACACTTGCTACGTCACCGGATGTTCCGCCCACAGCCTCGCTGATCTCTGGGCCACGCACTGGGCGTTCATCGATCTGGGGCAAGTGAATCCGGTATGGCCGGGACACGCCTCCTATCCCTGGGGCAACACCGGTTCAACTGCCTACACCAGCACTCCGATCTGGCTGGGAGAGTTTGGCACCGGCAATACCACCAGTGACATCGATTCAACCGGCGCAGGTTCCGAAGGCCAGTGGTTCACCGACCTGGTCAACTTCATCAACAGCAGTCACACGTTGACGAGCGCCAACAATTCCGGCGTGGCCGTGCAATCCCTGAACTGGACCTACTGGGCCTTCAATGGCGAAGACTCGTTCGGAATCCTCAACAGCAATTACAATGCTCTCTCTTTGCCAGCCAAGACATATTCGTTCTTATGCTTCGACCAGCAGGCGCCGTTCGCTTTGACTCATGGCACCGGTTCGAACCAATGTGGCAACACTGGCCCATTGCCAAACCCGCAGTAACAGCCAGTCGTAGCAGGTCATTCGTAACAGGTCACTGCAAGAGCGAAGCCCGCTTGCGTTAAGATGGCTGTCGTGCTGCCAGACGAGCGCAAGCGGGTGTTTCGATTCGCAGTGTACGAGGTCGATCCAGCCTCCGGAGAGCTGCGCAAATCCGGTGTTCGAATCCGCTTGCATGAGCAGGCATTTCAAGTCCTGACCGCACTTCTCGAGCGTCCCGGCGAGATCGTCACCCGAGAAGAGTTAAGCCAGAAGCTCTGGCCCGCGGACACCTTTGTAGATTTTGACCACGGCCTGAACACCGTAATCAATAAACTGCGCGAAGCTCTGGGGGACTCCGCTTCCAATCCTCGATTCATCGAAACCCTGGCCCGTCGCGGCTACAGGTTTGTTGCGCCTGTCGAACTCACGCCGAGTGCGGGCGCCGCCGCGTTGTCGTCCGCGCAGCAATCTTCCCCGGCCCGCAGTCCATCGGTGTCTATCCTGACCACGGCAGATGAAGTGCCCAGCGTACAACGACGCTATCTCAGCGTCCTCTTTTTGCTGATTCAATTCATGTATCTGAGTTTCTACATCGCGGCATTGGCACGGCTACGACAATTGGACAGCATTGTCGAGCAAGCTTTCCCCTACCCCGCGTGGATCATCAACCTCACGCTCATCTCGGCCCTGATCGGCCTGCCCATCCGCCTGTATTTGATTTCCGCGGTGATCTTTGGCATCAAGAACTTCAGCAAAAAATTCCGCAGGATATTCCTGATAATTTTTGTCCTGGATGAAATCTGGTCTCTCGCGCCGCTGCTGCTGGCTCCGCAAATCGGGATCGGCCTGGCCTTAGCTGCGACCGCGGCCCTTGTATATGTGCCCTTCTCACAACGAAGCCTTCTCCTGATGGGAGAGCGTTCCGGAGGGATTTGAATTCCTCAGCCCCGCCCCCGTGTTCAACGCAAAGACCCAGCGATCGCTGGCCAGGAAGTTAGCAACTGAACATATCGTCACACTCAGCAGGTTCGCCGGCACTACGTGCATCTCCATTTGCCCGGCGAACCAGCGCATCAGGATAAGATTGCCCGCAATCGAGATCACGCCATTCGTCACGTGGAAACGCAGCGCCCGCTGCAGTTTGCCGGAAAATCCAGCCGTGGCCCGCTCTCGCCAAGTAAATTTCTCGTGCCAGACGAAGTTATGCAGAATCGTGAACTCAACCGCCATCGCAGTCGCGGCCAGATAATTCGAAGTAATCACAGTCAGTGCCTGGAGCAATACCAACTGGATCACCAAGCCAAGCCCACCGATCAGCGCGAACTTAACCCAGCGCGGCAGGGAAGAAATCCCGCTCTGGGGAGTCTCTTCCGCGCTCATTGAATCCGCTCCTCAACGTACAGCGCTCTCGTGTGCCGGATGGCCGAAACCACAAGCATGAGCATCATTCCCACGATTGCCACCGCGCCCCCAACATCGAACAACAGGAACTTCATGCCAACAATGTTGACGTTCACATTGCGAAGCAAGGCCAGGTTCCCCAACGCCAGCAACAAACGTATTTCCGTCGGACCAAGCTTCCAGTAGGAAAGTTGAAACTGCCCCAGCGCATAAGTTGTCAGGTACGCCTCAATCGAAAGCATGAGAAACGCGACCAACAATCCGAACGCAATCGCGGGATGCACATATCCCGAAAGCGCCAGCCCACCCATTAAAAAGAGCGCAGCAAACGTGTCCACAATGTGGTCCACATAAAAGCCATAACGAGGACGCTGGCAGTTGCGCACTCGCGCCAGCGTGCCATCGAGACTGTCGCCCAGCCAGTTCAGCGCCAGAAAGAGGATGACCAGCAACAGCGCGTAACGATGCCAGCGCGCCAGCCCGTAACTGACTCCCGCAAGCAGTTGAGCAGCGAACCCCAGCAGCGTCAGGTGGTCAGAGTTAATCCAGCGCGGCGTTCGCTCCGCCAGCCACAACAAAGTTCTTTTTTCCGCCGATGCTACTAAGCTCTGCTGCAACCTGACCGCGGCGGTAAATGCGATCGGCGTCGATTGAGTGGTTTGATACTGCGTAGCCATAACCGGCCTCCTCAGACACGCAGCCAATCTGCGCGAAAAACAGAAAGCGGTCAATGCAACGGCGCTCAATCGGGGAACAAAGGAAGATCACTGTGCAAATTGTTGAACGGAATAGGTTCCGATTGAGTTCTAAATTTGCAGATTCCCCGCGACGGAGTTCTTGCAGTCGCCTCACTGTCAGCCGCGAAGCGGCGAAAGAATGCAGCCCACGGCGCTGGGCACCAATTCCGTAAACATCCGCTTGCGCTCTGCTCGAGCGCGTGGTATAAAAGACAAACCGTCGAGAGCAGTGTGGCAAGCCGGGCTTTTGAATCTCTCGTAGCGTGCCTGGCATCTAAAGTTGTAAACCAGCGAAAAAGTAAGCCTTAGAGCTGGAATTGGCCTCGGCCACGAGGTCTCAGATTCGGGGACAGAGCTCCTCGAAGGGTTTTGGCGTTTTTAGCAAGAACCTCCATAAGATCTTTTCTTAACCCAAAATCTTCCGTCTCGGCTCGTGCCGAAAAGTACGTTTTGTCCCAAGCTGGGACATCGGAGCTGGAGCGGGGAGGAAGATTTGTTCTGCTGCGCGCGAACCGCGTTTGGATTTCGGGAGGGCATGGCTTTTAGCCGTGCCGTAAACCCCCGAGTCGCCGTAACGGCATGGGTGGAAGCCATGTCCTCCCGGTCGCCTCTATGTGGAAATCCTGTGAACTCGGCCGATTGACAGGCCGCAGCGAGAACAGTAGCTTTAAAAGGTTTCGAGGACAGTCGGATTCGCTCTTGTAGCGGGTTCGCCTGGACTGAAAACGCGCCGCTCAGGCGGAGATGCGAATCGGTCTTTGACAACTAGGTTGAACGTGCCAGTCGTGAGAGGAATCGTT